>MDSZ01255210.1_pt1 | contig 16036 bp, 14 predicted proteins | sample 811201 | NCBI WGS metagenome assembly MDSZ01 (sample SAMN05326647, study PRJNA326480) | marine metagenome | isolation source: seawater | place: Indian Ocean: North | collected 2010
ATGGTAAGGACTATGAATATTTTAGTCTTAAAGACGCTGCAGAAAAGATAGGTGATGTTTCTAAGCTGCCCTATACACTAAAAGTTCTATTGGAAAATATGCTTCGTTTTGAAGATGATCGCACAGTGAAGGTTGAAGATGTTCAAGCGATCGCTGATTGGTTGAAGCAAAAGAAATCAACGCATGAAATTGCATATCGTCCAGCGCGTGTTTTGATGCAGGACTTCACAGGCGTTCCGGCTGTTGTTGACTTGGCAGCAATGCGCGAAGCGATGAAAGCGCTTGGCGGTGATCCTCAGAAAATTAACCCACTTGTGCCAGTGGATCTTGTGATCGACCACTCTGTGATGGTCGATGAGTTTGGTAACGCAAAAGCTTTCCAAGCCAATGTTGAGCGTGAGTTCGAGCGTAATGGCGAGCGTTATGAATTTTTGAAATGGGGCCAAGGCGCCTTTAAAAACTTCCGTGTGGTTCCACCGGGAACAGGTATCTGTCACCAAGTTAACCTTGAATATTTGGCGCAAACTGTATGGGAAGAAGATGGTGTCATCTATCCTGATACGCTTGTGGGTACAGACAGCCACACAACAATGGTAAACGGCCTAGCTGTTCTTGGTTGGGGTGTTGGCGGTATCGAAGCTGAAGCAGCTATGCTAGGTCAGCCAGTATCGATGCTTATCCCTGAAGTAGTAGGCTTCAAAATCACAGGTAAGATGAAAGAAGGCACAACAGCAACTGACCTCGTTCTACGTGTTGTTGAGATGCTTCGTGAGCTTGGCGTGGTTGGTAAATTCGTTGAGTTCTACGGCGAAGGTCTAGATCACATGACTTTGGCGGATAAAGCGACAATCGCGAATATGGCACCTGAATATGGTGCGACGTGCGGTTTCTTCCCAATCGACCAAGAAGCTTTGAACTATCTACGCTTTACAGGCCGTGATGAACACCGCGTAAATGTTGTAGAAGCTTATGCGAAAGAGCAGGGCATGTGGCGCGATTCAAACACGCCTGATCCTGAATTTACAACAACGCTTCATCTTGATCTTGATGATGTAGTGCCGGCGATCTCTGGTCCTAAGCGTCCACAAGACCGTATTGCACTTTCAGATGCGAAAAGCGCATTTGCTAAGCTTTGCCCGGAAGAAAAAGGTGAAGCAGTTGCAGGCGCAGACTATAAACTCGATAATGGTGATGTTGTGATTGCCGCGATTACAAGCTGTACAAACACATCCAACCCGAATGTTTTGGTCGGTGCAGGTCTGTTGGCGAAAAAAGCTCATGAACTTGGTCTGGAAGTAAAGCCTTGGGTGAAAACATCCCTCGCACCAGGGTCTCAAGTTGTGACAGATTATCTGGAAAAATCAGGTCTTCAAGAGCATCTTGATGCGCTTGGCTTTAATACTGTTGGTTACGGCTGTACAACATGTATCGGTAACTCAGGGCCACTTCCTGGGCCAATCGGTGATGCTGTAGAAGCTGGCGATTTGAACGTGACGGCTGTCCTTTCCGGTAACCGTAACTTTGAAGGCCGTATCTCACCACATGTGAAATCAAACTATTTGGCGTCTCCGCCACTTGTCGTGGCCTATGCCTTGGCGGGATCAATGCGCGTTGATTTATACAACGAACCTCTAGGCCAAGACAAAAACGGTAATGATGTCTTCCTAAAAGATATCTGGCCGTCAAACAAAGAAATCGAAGACACTGTTCGTGAATGTCTAACGAAGGAAATGTTTGTTGAGCGTTACTCTGATGTGTTTAAAGGCACAAAAGAATGGCAAGCAATCGGCGGCGCAGCAGCCTCTGAAACATATAGCTGGAGCGATGCTTCGACTTATATTCAAAACCCGCCATTCTTTGAGAGTATGAAATCAGCGGCCGCTTCTATCGAAGATATTAAAGGCGCACGTCCTTTAGCGATTTTGGCAGACTCTGTGACAACAGACCATATCTCACCAGCTGGGGCCTTTAAGCCTGAGCATCCTGCGGGTCAGTACTTGGTTGAGCATGGTGTAGCGCAGAAAGACTTTAACTCTTATGGCTCACGCCGCGGGAATGACCGTGTGATGACACGCGGGACATTTGCCAATATCCGTATCAAAAATGAAATGGTGCCTGGCATTGAAGGTGGCTACACCAAGCACATGCCAGATGGCGCACAAATGAGCATTTATGACGCGGCGATGAAATATAAAGATGAGGGGACGCCTCTTGTTGTTATCGCTGGTAAGGAATATGGAACAGGCTCTTCACGTGACTGGGCGGCTAAAGGTACACGTCTTCTTGGTGTGAAAGCTGTTGTGACAGAGAGCTTCGAGCGTATTCACCGTTCAAATTTGATCGGTATGGGCGTTCTTCCGCTTCAATTCAAAAATGGTGAAAACCGTGAAACATATGGCCTGAAAGGTGATGAGACATTTGATATCACAGATATTTCTGGTGGCTTGAAACCAGGTCAAGATGTGAAAATGACTATTCATTATGCTGATGGTTCAAGCAAAGAAGCTACGCTTCTATGTCGCCTAGATACATTAGACGAAGTGGAATACTTCACAAATGGCGGTATCTTGCACTATGTATTGCGAAGCCTTGCTGCATAAAACAGGCCTTAAGCGATCTCGCTAAAGAACTAAAAGCCCTGCCGAAAGCGGGGCTTTTGCTTTTTCTAACTATCGAAATGTGGCCAAGAAATAGCCCTGTTGACGTTAATGGGCGCACCATTATTATGCGGATTAAAGCGCTGAGAAGCATCGAAAAAATCATATTTTTCTTGCTCATTCATGCGTTCATGCAAGCTATTGCTGATATAGCCTAAATTCGTAACAGCATTTTCAAAAATATAACGTGTTTTAGTGCCGTTTTGCTCTTTAAATTCATAAGCCGCGCTGCCGCTAAAAAGCAGACCAGAAAGCGCTAGGGCAGGGCTCTGTAATAAAGCGGCCTCATAGGTGTATAGCCCGCCCTTACCAAAAAGCTCTAATGATGGGCACCATTTTAAAAGCGCATCTTTTATGGGTTCTCCATTCTTTGAATATCCCACCATCATATGCGCATCTTTATGATCATAGCTCGCATTCTTGTTCTGGGCGCGTTCATAAATATCACCCCATCGCGAGCTCTCTATCCATTGATCAACCCCCATTTTTAAATAACCAATGGCGGCAATACCGGCTCCATATTGCACAAGTACCTCTGTACTATTAAGCATCTGCGGAAGGTGAACAGCGCTGCCGCCAAAGGAACCTGCAACATTGATCGCCGAATGAATACGGTCACGGTAGATTTTGGAGTTAAATTTATCCTGTAATTGGTGCTGCTTTTTACGGCTGTGTCTATGAAGGTCATGTGCCTTATGTCGCAGCGAATGAGAAGAGCGCTCTATTACCTCGGCCCCTTTGGGAACCTTCGCTAGCCCCTTAGTGATTAGCCGTAGAGTTTTGGCGCTATTATAAGCCAGGGATAGCGCGCTATACTCAGTGGCGCTTTTGAATGTAGAGCTCAGGTTTTTAAAGCGAAGTGTTTGTAGGTTTTGATAAAGTCTTTGACTGGCTTCATGAATTTTATCCTCATAGGCTTTATCTAATATATGGGCTTTATCACTTAAATTCATTGATAAAGCCGCCCAGTATAAAGCTCTAGCGCTTAAGCGTTCAGGAGCGCTGATGATATTTGGAAGATGCGAGACGCTCATATGTGCGCCAAGCCAAGCAGCGTTTCGGCCGATATTCCATGTTGCGGTTTGCATGCTCGCAGGGTCTTTTGCTTCCCAAGCATAATAAGCCAAACTTAAAGCAGCGCATAGCTGTGTGCCGACAAAAATATATGTGCCTTTCAAACCTGAATCAGTCTCGAAATCATCTGCTGAGGCTAACCAACCTGCCTCCTGTGAGGAGGGCGTGTAGGGCATCATGGCGCTATAGCTTATATAAAGACCATCATCCTCGCTTTTGCTTTTTGCACGAGAAGCTCTGCTTTTGCTAGGGCTGAGTTCAGGCGATAAATAGCGCGAGCGTGCGCGCTCATTGATGTTGCTCTTATTCGCTCTTGATCCCATGACACATATTTATTGTTATTGAAATTTGCGCGAGCTTAGGGGGTGTGTTGTTATATGTCAATAAAATTATAGGTGGTATATGATCGCTAAATATTAAGCTTAAGAGCTCTGCGATAAATCTTGATCTCTTTTTTCTTTCTGCCGCTCTAGCTGTTCTACTGCAAGTTTTTGAAGTTCCTCGGGGCTTGGAGGCTTGATCGTTTTTTGCGCGATATCCTCTGCTTCACTCAAGAAATATGCGAATTCAGGTTTTTCAGGGCGATATCTGACATCAAATATATCTTCCAAGGCCGTGATCTCTGAACGTAATTTGACTAAGCGATGACTGCCTTCCCGTGTTTGTTTTTCTTCTTTTGATAAGTGCTGATAAATACCAAGGCGCAATTTAACCGTATCAAAACCAAGACGAAATGCCAGCTGTAGCCCTTCTAAATAAGCTGCCGCTGTTGCTAAGCATTGAGAAGTATTGATCTTTTTCTGGCTGCCTTGAATATGGCTAGTGATTGAGAAAGTCGTTGTACGATTTGGTCCGCGTAGGATAATCCCGCAGCGAACATGGTCCGGCTCTGCCTGAACATTAAGAGCCACATTGGCATCATAAGTTATTTTTACCTCTTTACCTGTCGCTTTTAATAGCGACTCCGCTTGAGGGATGGATGCTTCATATGCCTTATCGTTTTCTGCGTCACATTTTTCAATCATATCGAGAAATGGGTTGTGCTCACCTTGGTGGAATATGCATTTACCTTTGCTGTAAACGGCAACCCAACGATCGGGATTATGGTGATATTCATATTCATTAATGATCGTATTCCAAATTTCTTCCCAATTATATGAAATATTACGTTTGAGTATGGGGCCTTCTTGCTCATAATCTCTAATAAGTCTAGCGGCAACGCGCACTGTGCTATGCATATTTTGTGCTCGAATAACAAAGCTCTCTGCGAGTGCACCTCTAAAGTCAGTAAATTCAATATACATGCGGTTACTTGTGGCAACGAGCTCATTGCCATTTTTGTCACGAATAACAAATTTTTCCCTCAGAAGTGAGGTTGTAAAATCTTTCATGTGTAATAACCGCTCAGCGAAAAACGTTTCGTATTAACTATAGCACATTCTAACGGGGGCGGAGAATATATTAAGCTGCGTAATCAAGCTCTAATTCACTATATTCTTTTGCAAGTCGTGCAATCTGACCTTCGATTTTCAGGCGCTTTTGTAGGTCATTTAGGTAGGCATTTTCTAATATAGCGCGCTCAGCCTTTTGGTTGAAATTATTGTGAACCGTGTCGCGTTCATAAAGCGTAATGGAGCCGCGTCCATGGCCGTAGTTATTGTGTGTATCTTCATTGGCCTTCTCACGCTCTTGCAAGAATTCTGCTGCGGCTTCTAAGGCGTTATTATCAATCATGCCCATGCCACTCAGCAGAGCTGAATTGTCATTACTTGCCGCTTCAAAAAAAGCACTGCCTAAATAGTTTTCCATGATAAGGCTACCCAGCGTGGTATCATAATCTGCGGCTGGCTTAAAATGTGAAGCGAGTGAGATAAATAATGGCGCTGCGCAGCCTTGTTGATCTGGATGCGGCGCTAGCTGCGTAAGTTTGCCAAGAAGCGTGCTTATACGCGCATAAATAGCCTTACGGTTAAACTCTGCATTAAGTGCAGTATTCTTATTCATTGTATTTCCCTGCTTTTTTATTTGATTTTAAGCAGGAGGGATGAATATCTATTTAATTATAGATTGCATTTTAAGTAATGAATAAAACTATACTTAGTAAGTATTTGTATAAAATTTTATCTAAATTTGATTGGTCTAAATCCAGACAATAAAAAAGCCCCAAAACTGGGGCTTATAAAGAGAGATAATATAGAGTAACGCTTAGAACATTTTGTCGATATCATCTTGAGACGATGCGCTATCGCCTTCAGATTTTTGAGCACCTTCGCGTGCGCTCGTGAACATATTATCAATATCGCCTTGCGAAGAGACTTTATTCGCAATAGCAGTGTGATTTTCAGCCTTAGCCTCAACAGAAATACCAATATTCGCCAAGGCATTGCCTAAACGCTCTTCAATCTCACGTAAATTTTCTAATGTATTGCGAATACGTTGGCCTGTAATATCTTGAAATGAACAAGCCATGAAAATCTCTTCTATATCAGTACTGATATCATCCATGATCTGTGTGCGCTCTTCCTTATCATCAGTCTGACGTCCCGCGCGAATACGTTCAGATATACGATCCGCTGCATCTAAAATACGGTTAGCAGCTTGCTCAGTCATATCAACAACGGCATCCAGCTCAACACCGGCATTGGCTGCCGTAGAGCCATCACCGCTATAAGAAACAGCCTTCAAAACTTCCATAATTTCGCTAAAACGTCGCGTCATGCCCTCATCATTCATATCAATTTGCTGAGAGGTGGCATTGATCTCCATAGAAATTTCATCAAAACGTCTAGCGATGAATTTCTCTATAGTTTCAAGCTGCGATGTTAAATGCTCAACACTTGAAAACATTTCACGAGGGGCTGTTGGTTTTTCAGGTTCTGTATTCATGCTCTGGCCAATGCTTTTATTTAAGACGAATGATTATTATTTGAGAATATAAAGGAATTATACTCACTCTTATTTATTATAAAACTCATATCATTATAATACATCAATGAGGTTAAGAAAAGTTAAGCGTTAAATAGTAAAGTTTTTTCGAATTTTGCATACTTTTGTATCGCCTAGTTTTTGCGGTAAATGTCAAAAATATCAATGATTTCCATGATTTTTTCGATCTCTTGCTTGCATTGCATGGCTGTGCGGCGTGTTGTGATCGGCGTGTGAATAGTCGAAGCTTCAAAGAGATCACCTTCATAAGGGATTGATATAAATATATATTTCTTTCTAAAAAACACGGCTGTTAGTGCGGAGCGTTCAAAAATATCCGCCGCTTCACTTAGCTCTTTTAGAAGGTCTTCTGTTATAAATTTTGCAGTTTCTTCGGGCTTGTCCGAAACAGCCTGAAAACGATCCCAAGAAGGGTTGCTCACTTCTGGCAAAGGCGCGTCTTGCAAGGATTTCCAGCGTGATGGGCGTGATTTGTGATACAGCCCCTTATCAGCAGTAATGATTGTGTGGCCTTTAATCGGCTCACCTGGAACTTCCAGCAAAATATATAAGCCATTATAGATAGGTTTTTGTGGTGCAGCCTTCACATAGAGGCGTGCTTCACTAAACATAACTTTAACACCGTTATAATTGCCCATAAAGCAATCCTCAGCGCTATAACGATCATATTGAGGTGTTATTCCCGTTTTCTTCAATAAGGCGCTGCTCACACCGCGATTGTGAAAATATTTAAACCCGCCAAGCGCCTTGGCAATGCGCGGAAGAAATACGGCTTTATAATCACTTTGATAGCTTTTTAAGCTTTGCGCGGCCCAAAAATGCAAATAAGCGGCAAAAATAATGCCCAACGAGATAGAACCTACGCCCTTAACAATCAGCCCTTCCATGAAAAGAAACCAGCCAAAACCGCAAGCGCCGATAATAATCGCAATTAAACCAAAGCTCATTGAGATAAAGCCACGTGACCTATGCTTTTTCATCGCATTGAGGCGCATAGTCTCAGCTTCTTTAATCAGGCTGTCTATTGTATCAGAGAAAAAACGCTCATCTTGACGGCTGATAGAGCTAGTCTCGCTATTATTGTGTTCACTCTGCGTGTCCGCTTGTATAGCTGTGTTTGTATCTTGAGTAATATCTATTTTTTGAGCTTGAGAATCATCGTGCATAACACATACGAGATTATGCTTCTTTTAGACTTTCGGCAAGCGGTTCATACCAATCACGAATCATCCCGGCTTCTTCGCGGCTAGGGTGGTTGAATGGACGTTTTAAAGGGCCGTTAAAATATGTGCGCACCAAATGCTGCCAATGCTCTTCAATATCTTTACCATTATGCTTGCACCATGCTTCAAACCAGACCGTGCCAGCGCGAACATGTGTGATCTCATCATCATGAATAATTTGAAACATTTCGGCGCTTTTATCATCACCTTGCGCTTTCATCATCTCAATCATGCCTGGTGTTACATCTAATCCGCGTGCTTCCAAGACCATAGGGACAATAGCAAGGCGAGCAGGGAAGTCATGGGCTGTCGCTTGGGAAGCCTCCCATAGCCCGTCATGAGCTGGTAAATCGCCATAGCTGGCATCCATTTCATTAAGGCGTTCTTCAAGCATCATATGATGCTTAGCCTCATCATCCGCCACTTTAACCCAGTCATCGTAAAATTCTTTAGGGAGTGTGAAATCCGCTAGATCAAATGGACGTGCGATGACGTCCCACGCTAAATCAATCGCATTAAGCTCTATATGAGCTAAGGCATGCATCAGTGCAATTTTATTCTTTTGTGTACCCGCTTTCCCGCGTTTAGGCATCTCGCTGGCTAGGCGCAGTTCTGGTTTTTCAGGGCGAGCAGGGCGATCTTTTATGCCTGCACCGCTACCAATTTTTGTAATCTCTCCAGCGCGCCATTGTGTGGCATAACTGCGCGTCTTGATGCATTTTTCTCTCGCATCAGCACTATTAAGAACATCTAAAGCGGCTTCACATAGGGTTATCATGCTTGGTTTTTAGCCTATCAGCTTTGCACTGGCAACCGCCAATATTGCCGCTTATCTTGACGTGTCGTGATTTGAGCATGCTGGCTTGCAGTTTTCCCATATGCGCTCTTTTTAAGGGCAAAGCATAAAGCTGTAACGCCATCTTGAAGCGCTATATCTATGGCTTCGTAATCCTCACCTTCATATACGCCTATTAAAGCAAAGCTTTTTTCATCAATCTCATAAAGCTCGCCTGAGATGCTCTGCGTGCCGTTAAGGGCTATGGCAGGATAGGCGAAATCCTCACTGCCATCATCAATCGCTACGAGCTTATATTTGGCACGCTGTGTAAAGGTTTCGCCTAAAAACCGTGCTTTTTCCAAGAGATGATGCGCAGGAAAACCGCGCTTTAATGAGCCGTAAGTAAATAAAAGCGCCATCGCCGTTCTGTTATGTCCGTTCTAGGGTTTTATAATCGCACGTGCATTAACGCTTAATGATAAAGTGCTCTCACCGGCCGCCGCTACTGGCGCTGCCATGCTAGCCATCTCCGCCATTGGTGCGGCATAGCTCCGCTGAATTTGATGATAAGGCACATTACTTGATTGTACATTCACCTCTCGAAGTTCAGCTTTTGATTTGCCAAGCGCTTTGGCTGCGCGTGTTGCACGCGTCTGAAGCTGCTCTAATGCGGCTTCCATCATTTTATCTTGAATTTTAATCGCTGTTTCAGGGGAAAGTGTATAATCAAGGCTATCCATTTTTAAGCCCATTTCTTGCAGATCGCCTGCAAGCTCGAGTAGGGCAGAAGAATTGAGGGATTTAAGGGTAACGCTTTGCTGTCCGCGCCATTGTTTTTCGCGTGTTCTTGCATCCGTTGTTTCATTGACGCGATATTGACCCGTAGAAACCTTGATATCCTTAACTTTTTTGGCTTTATCTAGAGCTTTGCTCATGAGGCTGTTGAGTGTGTCTTGAACTATCGATGCTTCTCTATGTGTTTCGCTCACACTTAATGTCGCGATCAGTAAATCTTGCTCAACTTCCTGACGCTCAGTGGCGGAAATATTCAAGATCACTTGCCCTTCTGGGAGACTGAGAATCGGATCATCACTCTGCGCAAAGACATTTTGAGATGTAAGAAGAATACTCGCAAGTGAGAGTGCATACATAAATCTGCGCATAGTTATTGAACCTCTTTATTTTGCTTTAAAACAACTTATATAACTTAAGATAAAGACTCCTTTAATGGGAGACAATGTGTATTTGAAAAAACGTGGATTTTGATAAAAAATTAAGGGAAATTAACGTAATTTACTTGAAAATGTGATTTAATAAGATATATCTAATAAACAAAATTGATAAGGTTTTCATTGTACCTCCCCCAGGTACATGAAATTGCGGCTCCCTGCACATCCCCCTCCCTTTTGTGGGGGAGTCGCACCCTCCCTTAAATCCCTGACCTTCTATATAGAGAAAATGCTTTTCTACTCGCCCTCCATCCGCCCGAGGCAGACATGCTCAAGCTCGCGGATGAAAAATCCAAAATCCTCAGCCCCCATAAAAGAGCCGCTATGCAGGATCTGGTTCGCGATCATGTTATCAGTGCATTGCGCGGCCTCGCTTGAGCTTTCGGATAGCTGCCAGCGCTCATCATCTGGGAGGAAATGCACACCTCTAAATTCGTCTTGATCGTATTCCGCATAGCCATAACAGCATGAGGCACAAAAAGGCAGGCTGTTAAATTGCTCGCTTTGCAAAATCTCGCGATCTGGATCACCGCTCAAGTAAAACAGGCTCCATAACGTCTCATTCGTTTCATAGTGAAGCATATTCTCCTTATCCATATAAGCATCGCGCACGCCGCCCATACAGCGATCGCCTGCACTGAGTGTTTCCACCTCTTGATACTGCAAGCTCTGCGTTTGCTCATCGCGAAGAACTTTAAGTAAGGAAATCCAGCTAAATGTGCCGCTTCCACCGGAATTTTCAACGATCCACACGGCGATATATTGCTCATGACCCCGATCAACAACGCCCAAAGCGCGATACGCAATTAGCCCACGTATATCGATATATGTTTCCCCAGTATCAGGCTCTGTATACGTGCTCTCATAGGCAGCGCTAACAAAACGCTCATCAAAACCCGTCGGCAAATCTCTCAGCGTATATCCGCTGGTTTCTTCGCAATTATCCGTATGATAAACAGGCTCATCATCACCGCCGAAATTGGTGATAAAGCAAAGCGCATCCACCGCTACGCCATTGAAATCATAGAGCTGAGGCTTATGCACATCGCTGCTTGTCGGCGTTGAGGGAAGAGGCGTTAAGTCATGCTCAGCGCTCATGATATCACCATGTGCTTGCGCGCCCGTATGACTGCTCTTATCAATTAAAATCTCGCGCTCAGGCTTGCTCAGCATCGCGTCATAGATAAACGCTCCTATAAGCAAAAACGCCAAAACAACAACCAAGCTCAGAGCAATTTTTTTAATTATCATTCATTATCAATAATAAAGAAAGCCTGATTTGGCAATGATCATAGACTTACTTCACTATAGCGGTTTCGTAATAATTGGGTGAATATCTCTTGGCGATCTTCAAAAAACTCACCATGTTTTTCCTGCTCTTGAGCCTTAACAAGCTTGTCAAATAAGACCTTTCCCATATCGGAATGTGCATAGAGCGCTTGTAAAGACGGATCATCTTTCTCGTCTTGTTCCAGTTGGAAAAAAGCCGCTTCAATAAAGCTCTTTAAAGAAGTTTGAGTGAAAGCATCTCTGCCTTTACCCCCAAGCTCGTCAAAGACATCGTAGACATTAAGGTACAGATTTCTCGCGCTATTTATAAAAGTTTGGCTTAACTCGCTCATAATATTACTTTCTATTTTTTTCTTAGTTTATAAAGAAAGATTATGATTATGTCAATAAATTGAAAGGGGATATAAAAAGGGGGGAGGGGTGTAGAAAACACCTTATTCACTTTGATTGTCGTAAATAGGGTGGGTGGGGGGTAAGTTTATGATTTTAAATCATTATCTTTCACTTTGTTTGTAATGGAGAGCGTGAGGGCAGAAGCGCTAAGTTCGATGGCTACCTTAACCTCACAGAAAATGAAATAACAATTATAGGATAATATTCCCCTTTAGGCAAGGGGATTAAGTTGGGCCGTTATCATTATTATAATCTACGGTAAAAAAAGTATCATTATCGATTTTTGCACAATGTGCATTATATTCATCTCTGTTAGTGAAAATGATTAGATTGTCTGTTGTTGCGCCATATTTTTTTAATTCTGGCATCATGTTTAAGATTTCTTTCTTAGCTAAATTTAAAAGAGGCTCTGGTAAGCCCAATAATTCCGGGGCACAAATAGCAAAGTTTGACTTATACTTACTAGTACCGGCCTGCATTTCATTCTCAATAGCTTTGAGGCTTATTGCTTTTGATAGGGCACCATCAATAGCATTTAAAAATGATTCATGATTATTGTTAACAAATGAGGTTTGATTGCCATCACCAAGAGCAGCAGCAAAACTGAATATTAGGTTTTGCGTAAGTTTTCTTGTATCTTTTATATCTTCTATTTTAACCTTGGCTATGTGCCCATCGGCTTTAAGTAAATCAAAAGCGGCTTGTGCAAAATCTTTGGCGGCAGTTTTGCTGATCCCACCTTTGCCTTTGTCTAAATCAATAGTGGTGCTTGTTTCTGTATAGAATTTTTTGCTTGCTAGGCAAAAGTTTTCCCAAATTTGATCTCTATCCATAATGCTCTCCAATAATTTGAGCTTGTTTATAGATAGGTTTTGTTTTTATGTCAATAAAAATGGAGGTGTAGATATTTCCTCAAACCCAGCGGCGGACTTTGGCTTTATACGTCATATAAGGCTCGCCGAATTTTGCCCCTAAATAAGCCTCTTCCTTTGCAATGACTTGGCGATCCAGCACATACCATAGCCCCGCAGTGAGCAGCAGCATAAGCGGCGCATCTGCGAGCATCGCTGTGCCAGCATAAAGGCTCAGCATAGAGATATACATCGGATTACGCGTATATTGAAAAGGCCCGTCTGTTACGATCATAAGCGCTGGTTTATTCGGTGGCACATTGGTTCCGGCCGTCTTAAAACACTGTATCGCCCATTTCCCAAAGCCAAGCGCAGCAATGATAAGCACTAAGCCCAGCCAGCCCCAACCAGAGCCAAAATTAACAGGGATCAGCCAATCCAGCGTAATACCGGCAATCAAAAACAGCGCAAGGCGCATGGGCGGCAACATGCCAACGTCTGGCGCATCAAGCTCTGAGACTTCATTTGGGGTTGAGTGGTCGCGAACGCTGGCTTGAGGCGTTTCTTGGAGGTGTGTCTCTTTGTCGTTAATAGTGTCTGTATCTGTCATGGGCAAAAGAATAGCACGGCTCTTATGCGCTTACGAGAGGGAAGTGCTTATCCAAATGCGCTTCAAAATCTATGAAATCTTGCTCATGCGTTGGATTTTTAAGCACATCATGCGCCGCAAATGTCGGTAGCGCTTCATCATAGCCCATAAAACGATAAGTCATATGCAGAGGCATCAGCAGATCATCAAGGCTTTTGCCTTGAAATAGATATTCATCAGGATCGTTAAATGCTTCAAGCGGGGCATTAAAGGTCAGCGAGACCATATATTTTTTACCTTGCTGCGTACCGCCTGTGCCGTATCCCGCTTTAGGGCCTTTTGGGTTAGAGCGGCTACGCCCATCATCATTGCAAAGCGCGCCGCCCGCGCCCGCAAGATAAACCGTATCCATATATTTCTTAAAACTCCAAGGCGGCCCCATCCAGTAAACTGGGCTTTGGATTAGCACCGCATCCGCCCAAAGATGCTTCTCAATCTCTTCTTGGATATCATATTCATCCTCGCTCTTCGTGGTTTTGACCGCATAGCCGCGCCCCTCGAGCAAGCTTTTCGCTTTATCTGCAAAAGCGGCATTCAGCGCGCCTTCGGAAATGCCCGGCACGCGGTGATGCGCATTGATAATGAGAATATTCTTCATGGATAGCCCCTTATATGGTGGTTTTATTATCTCAATGAAATAGGGGGCTTTTGTTGCTGGTCAAGAGTGGGGGGCATTTCTCTATCGCCCTCTCATCTTGCAACCGCCATAGCATCCCCGCGCAGGCGGGGATCATGAGATCCCGCATCAAGTGCGGGATGCTAAGTTTTTAGATTGCTTCGGCTAATGAAGGGAGAGGGAAGCGAGAAAATGAATGTAGTGATCTATAGATTTTCTTCTACTTTTTTGTCCCAATCCTTAGGAAGATACATTCTTATAAGGCGTGCTTTATTACTGTGTAAATATACGGGTCTAACTAGTATACCGCTCTCTTCGATCGCTTTTTTAATGGTTTGAGTGCATGTGTTGGCTGGCCTGGTCAGTGTGATGGATAGTTCAAAAAATTCTAATCCAGCTGGCGCAATCGTGCTTACTTCCGGTGATTTAATTAGGCCCTTAGTCCAGTACCTTGTGTTATCTTTTTGCTCAGTTTTCTTATTTTCTCTGTATAGGATGGCTGACCAAGTGGGAAATATATTAGAAATATTAAGGTCTTCTAAGACATAGTAAAATTGAGATTGGTTTCTGATTTTAAATGATAAGGAAATGTGGTCTTCATCAACTCTTCTGGTCTCAATATTAAAAATAGAGATACTTTCAGCTAATTTACGTTCTTCGTAATTTTGAAGTTCTTTATAAGCAATGAATAAACCTATGAAGCTAGCGCAGGCTAAGAAAAAGCTCCAAGGCTCTTTTGTAAAAGAAGTGAATAAGAAATTGAAAATGCTTTCTGTGGCAAAAAGCCAGCCGAAAAGAAAGCTGCCAAGAGAGAAAATTACTACGATTGGCAAACTTTCTTTGAGCATTAAATCACCCATCACCCATCTTAAGGGCTGCAATAAACGCGCTTTGTGGAATCTCGACATTCCCGTACTGGCGCATTTTGGCTTTACCTTTTTTCTGCTTCTCAAGGAGCTTCTTCTTACGGGAAATATCCCCGCCATAACATTTAGCCGTCACGTCCTTACGCAGCGCTGAGACATTCTCACGCGCGATAATCTTGCCGCCAATCGCTGCCTGAATAGCGATCTTAAACATCTGGCGCGGGATCAGGTCTTTCAAGCGCTCACACATACCGCGGCCACGGCTCTCCGCCGAAGAGCGGTGCACAATCATCGCCAGCGCGTCCACGGGCTCGTCATTCACGCGAATATCCAGCTTCACCAGATCATTCTCGCCATAGCCATCAAGCTCGTAATCAAAGCTCGCATAGCCTTGGGAGATGGACTTCAAGCGGTCATAAAAATCAAACACCACCTCGTTAAGCGGTAGGCGGTAAACCAGCATTGCGCGCCCACCTGCATAGGTGAGGTCAAGCTGCACGCCGCGGCGCTCCTGACAGAGCTGCAGCAGGCCGCCGACATATTCATCTGGCGCCATAATCGTGGCTTTAATCCAAGGCTCTTCGATTGATTTGATCTGCACAACGTCCGGCATATCAACAGGGTTATAAAGCTCGATCGTTTGACCGTTCGTCATGTTGATTTTGTAAACCACGCTCGGCGCAGTCGGGATCAAATCAAGATCAAATTCGCGGTCTAAGCGCTCTTGGATAATCTCCATATGCAGCAGGCCTAAGAAGCCGCAGCGAAAACCTAGTCCCAAAGCTTGGGAGCTTTCCATCTCATAATGAAGGCTTGCATCATTAAGCTTAATTTTGCCTAAGCAATCACGCAGCTTTTCAAATTCGCCCTGATCGGATGGGTAGAATGAACAAAAAACCATCGGGATAGAAGGCTTAAAACCAGGTAGGCGCTCAGCGCATGGCTTTTTATCTTCTGTGATCGTATCCCCGACATTAGTTTCGGTGATGTCTTTAATAGAAGCCGTGATAAAGCCCATCTCACCCGGGCCAATCTCGGCCAGCTCAACTTTTTTCGGGGTGAACATACCAACGCGGTCAATATCTCGCGTCGCGCCGTTACTCATGAATTTGATCTTCTGGCCTTTTTTCAGCACGCCATCAACCACGCGCACCAAGACCACAACGCCCAAATATGAATCATACCAACTATCAACCAAGAGCGCTTTTAGGGGCGCATCGCGATCACCAGCGGCTGGAGGGGGGAGCTGCGTGACAATGGCTTCTAGCAGATCATTCGTGCCGATCCCGCTCTTGCCTGAACACTCAACCGCATCGGTGCAATCAAGCCCAATCACATCTTCTACTTCTTGCTTTACGCGATCAGGCTCGGACGCGGGCAAATCAATCTTATTAATGGCAACGACGATCTCATGATCATTATCCAGCGCCATATACACATTAGCCAGCGTCTGTGCTTCTACCC
>MDSZ01220156.1_pt1 | contig 16035 bp, 20 predicted proteins | sample 811201 | NCBI WGS metagenome assembly MDSZ01 (sample SAMN05326647, study PRJNA326480) | marine metagenome | isolation source: seawater | place: Indian Ocean: North | collected 2010
AAGACTGGGGCTTCTCTTTGCCGCCAATGTTCCACAACATCTGTATGTTCATTGAATCACATATCTGCATTTCGGGAGTATTGTCTTTTTTTCTATCACCGCCGTTAGCAAACGCATCTGGTTTTATTGTTATTAGTGCATCACACGCTGTGTCATCATCGTCATTGAAAGGTACGACCCGATCCACTGACTCAAACTGCTGGATGAGCTCTGCCCTCTCTTCCCAAGCCATAAAGGCATAACCCTTTTTTCTTTTAAGCCATTCATCTGAGTTTAGTGCAACGACAACTTCACCCCATTCTGCAGCTTCTGTAAACATTCTTGTGTGACCAATATGAGGAGGATCAAAACCTCCTGACACCATTATTACTTTTTTCATAATTTACCTCTCATTTTATTATAATGAGTTATGAAAGTTTGTACAAATTAATAGCTATTAATCATTTTTTCAAGCCTGTATTTGGGAAACCAATTCAGATCCTGAGTCGTTGCTTCAATATCAGCTAAAGTTTCATTTACTTCTGCAGGTCGCTCAGGAATAATTCTTACAGGACCACCGATCATATCAGCTATTTCAAGTATTGAATAGTTTTTACCCGTTCCAACATTGTAAATATTAAAGGGTACACTCGAATTCATTGCGCATATATTTGCTTCTACAACATCATCGATGTATGTAAAATCTCTCTTCTGCGTTCCTGGTGAAACAACTGTCATGGGTTTACTACTATTAGTTTGACGCTTAAATAAGCCAATTACAGGAGCATACTCTCCCTTGATTGGCTCTCTTGGGCCGTAAACATTAAAGTATCTAAGTGTAATACTAGGTAAATCGTAGAGTTGGTTGTATAATTTACATACTTGTTCACCCATCCATTTCGACATTGAATATGGGTTGAGACAGTCAGCAGGCATATTTGGTTCAAAAGGAATTGGATTCTGTTTGCCGTAAAGTGAAGACGTACCTGAATATATAACCTTTTTGATTCCATTCAACCTGGACCATTCTAGAACCCTCTGTGTTCCTACAACATTTACCTCAAAACATTCGTTAGGGGATCCAATGGTGGGTTGGATGCGACTTCGTGCAGCAAGATGAAAAACGTAGTCTACGTTTTCAAAAATAAAGCCACAGTCTCTTTTAGATATATCATAATTCCAATATTTAGCTTGATCATTATAATAAAACATTTTATTTTCTTGTGCAGATAGATCGTCGATTACTCTTACCTTGTGACCGATCTGAATTAGTCTGTCGACAAGATGACTCCCTATGAAGCCACATCCACCTGTTACTAAACTAGTCTTCATTCTTTTTTAAGCTTACTGCGCCTGGTATATCATACCAGTCTAAATCTTTTCTTACTTGTTTATTTTTCTCCCAAGCACCCTTCATGACGTCCGGTGTGACACCAAGCTCTTCAGCTCTTTTAATCATTGCATTTAAGTCTTTAGGGAAACATTTTCCTCCAAAACCAAAATCACCATCATGCCCAGGAACATCAATATGAGAATTCCCAATCCGTCCATCTGTTATAAACCCCTCTAGTGCCTTATCCCAGTCGCCATTAATGGCTTCACAAACTTGATACATTTCATTCATAAACGATACTTTTGTTGCAAAGAAACAGTTTGCCATGTACTTTATAAGCTGTGCTGTACCAAAGTCAGTTTTTATTACCTTGGTATACGGAAACCTTAAACGATATAACTTTTCAACTATGTCATTTGCTAGTGGTTTATTGCTACCCAGCACAATTCTTGATGTATTAATAAAGTCCAAGCGAGCTTTTCTTTCTGTCAAAAATTCAGGATTAAAAACAAAATTCATTTCTGGATATTTTTTTGCTAACCCTTCAGTTGTTCCGGGAACTACAGTTGATTTAATTACAACGACTTTTTTATTAATGCATTTATATTTCGATAACGCTTCTGTTACATTTTCTACAATTGAAAGATCGCACTCACCCGACTCAAACATTGGTGTTGGCACACAAATAAAAACTACATCTGAGTTATTTACTAATTCTTTCATTGAATGCGTCGATCGTTTTGGATCTTTATCATAAATCATAATATCATCAACGTGAAAAATAAAACCGTGCATGATAGCAGAACCAACAAAACCATTGCCGATTATTCCTAATTTCATAAATTTCTCTCCACTTTTTTAATACCCTTAATGCATTTGTTGCAGGGGGTTATATCTTTTCTTCTACCCTCTGATAGAATCTTTGTAGCTTCTCTCATTCTTTCACCGAACCATATTTCTGATAGTGTTTTTTCATAAACATTACCTAGTGAATACTGGACGTGAGAATCTTCGCAGCAGATAGCGACCTCTCCATCAAACCTAATATTCATTTTTGAATGAATTTTTTTACAATCATAATTCAAGGGCACGGAATTGTACAAATTACTCTTCTTTTTAAGATTATTAGGCTTTACTAGTCCAGCGCGGCCGCCAAAATCTTCGTATTGTGCATTTAGTGTGTATTGCGCCGGATTAATTTTTAGTTCGTCTAAATAAGCTTTCCAGTCCCTAATTAGATTTTCAGCTTCGCCTTTGTTTTTATAATCGTAAAGTGATATATGAAGATCTATGTCTCTAGAAAATATTTCTTTTGCGTAACTTTTGCTATTTTTAATTCTATCACCGTTTGTTGTTAAAACGACTTTTGTATTTAATTTATTAGCATAATCAATAAAAGTAAAGAGTCTTTTGTCAAGCGTGGGTTCATTATAGAACATGAAGCTTACAATTGCATTAAAATCTTGGTTAACATTTTGGTCTAAAATACTATAAACCATTTCATCAGACATGAATTTTCTTACTAGGCTTTTTTTATTGTGCTTGTTAATCTTCCACCTAGTTACATCATCTTCCCTGGGGCAAAAAACACATTTTCTATTGCAGTCTGAATTAATTTCTATTCTTAAATCTTTAAATTTTTTAATGTCCATTTCTACCTTTTTAATTTAGTCTCTTTCCCAGTTCAACATAAATATATCACCGTCGAAACAATCATAATCATCTATGCTTTCATGTAATATTTTTGGAAAATAATTTTTTAAATTTTTTAAATCTCCTGTATCTCTACATAAAAATAAATGATCTTTGCTCGTATCACGTTTATTTACTTTTACGATTACAGAAATTTCATAATCTTTCTGGAGTATCATGCACTCTTTACAGTCTAATCCAGCAGTAACTAAATTATATATCAACAAACCAGGATTCCAAATCGACATATGCCCTGAAACTACAAATGGTTTTCTAATCGGTACCACAACACACAGATAACCGTTTTCTTTGGTCACACTTATCATTTTCTTTAAGAACTCATTCACGTTTAAGACGTGCTCTAAAACATGAATTGCGCAAACAACATCAAATTTCTTATCTTTAAATTCTATTTTTTGAAATTCTCCAACAAAGTCATAGCTATTTTTAATGTTGCTACAATTCTGAGACTCTGTGTTTAAATCGTTTGTATAAATGTTCTTGCTGGTATGTTTTTTTAAAAAATTAGACTGTTGACATTTTCCTGCCCCTATATCTAGAAAGCTTGACCAATCTTTGAAAGAAATAATTTTATCAATAGCGTCCTTACCTAAGAATTCCTTTTTAACAAACATACCATAGTGCCCAGATGCATCGGCTTCAACTGTTCCTAAGCAAGCAAATTCAGGACTAAACTCTGAGGAGCTTTTATACACTTTGTTTTTGTAGTTTTGATTTTTCATATTTGCACGATCTTAAGTTGATTCGATATCTTTTTTAAATTGCTCGTATCCAGTGTTAGTTAACGGGTGATAAAAAATCTTTTCTAGAACATTAACAGGAACTGTTATCACGTCTGCGCCAACTTCAAATGCCCGCTGGACGTGACGTGGATGTCTTATACTAGATGCCATAATTTTTGTTTCGACGCTACTATTTTTATATGAATTCTTGATGGTGTCTAGATTTTTGAAGGCGTCATGACCTATATCATCTAGTCTTCCCATTAATGGGCATATGTAGTCTGTATTGACAACTGATGCTAGCAGTGCTTGATTAATAGAGAAAATAAGGTGCAAATTAGTTTTAAAATTCTTTTCTTTCAGTTTTTTTACTGCAGTGACACCTGCCTTATTAAAAGGGACTTTAAATACTAAATCTTCATCCTTCGTCTTATTGAATATTCTTTCTGCGTTATTTATGATCTCTTCTACAGAATCACCAAACGCTTCTACATGTATTTCACCCGCAGGCATGACTTTTCTAATTTTATTTATCATGTCCACGTCATCAGCCATTCCAAACCTTTTTGCTAATGTAGGGTTTGTGGTGACACCTACAATTATTCCAGATTTATAATAATCTTCTATCTTTTCTAAGTCAATTGTGTCTAATAATATTTTCATTTAAATTTTCTCCAAAGGTATTTATTACTTCTTAATAATAGATCAAGATTACTAAGTTTTACACTGGTATTGCCGTCAGAAAGTGCTTTTTTTGGATTGTTATGAACTTCCATAAATATGCCTGACACTCCAACAGCTAGTGCGGCCCTTAACAAGGTTTCAGCATACTCCATGTTCGATCCTGAACTTCCCCCAGAGCAGCCTTTCTGTAGGGAGTGCCCTAAGTCAAATATAACAGGCGCATATTTTTTCATAATTTGAATATTTCTAAAGTCAACAATATAGTCTCCATAGCCAAAATTGTTTCCTCTTTCTGTCAGAAATATTTTTTCATTTCCTGTTAAGATTGATTTATTAACAACTCTTTCTGTATCATGCCCAGATATAAATTGCCCCTTTTTAATATTGACTATTTTATTTGTTTTAGCAGCAGAAACGATCATGTCAGTTTGACGGCAGAGAAAAGCCGGTATTTGTAAAATGTCTACAACGTCTTTTATTTCTTTTGCTTGCCATGGTTCGTGGAAGTCAGTGCAAATACTTACATCTAGCTCTTTCTTTAGTTTTTCAAATATATTAACAGACTCAGATAAACCTAAACCTCTGTAATTTTTAAGTTTTGTCCTATTAGCCTTGTCAAATGATGATTTGAAAATAAATTCTATCTGATTGTTTTCACATATTTTTTTAATTTCTTCTGCCATAAAAAGCGTATGATCTAAGTTTTCTATAACACACGGTCCTGCTATCAAAAAAGGCTTTTCTGAATTTATTAATTTATTGTAAAGTTGTTCTTCCATTTTTCCACTCTCTTAAACTAATCGCTTTATCATCGACTATAATATCACAAACAGGCTTGCCCAGTATAATGTCATGATACTTTACACCCCAACTATTCAACTGTTTAATTGAGAATTCTTTCCAGTCTATGCCTGTGGCAGACCCTCTTCCTGTAAAAATTTTTATTGTGTTACCTTCATCGTATAGTTTATTAACCTTTTCTATGCTTTCATAATCAGGTGTCGAGTGTTCGTACTCACCTAGCATATCATCACACAGTAAGCCGTCGATGTCAATTAAATAAGTCATTATTCCTCCATCATTTTTTTTGCTAGCACATATTCGTGACCGTAGTCAATATCATGACCCTCTATTGGATCGATAAGTTTTATGTAAGGCTTATACCCTATTCTACGGCCAGTCTCTTCAAATAAGTTATTTTTAAAAATATATAAGCTACTCACTTCCTGTACTACCGGTGTCAGTTTTTGTGTCCATGGTATTTCTTTGTTTAGGTCGTAATTTAAAGTTTTCCCTTCGTACCAGCAGAAATTTCTTATCGGAATTCCAGTAAAAGAAGAATCATATTGACCTGTCTTTATTTTGTTTATCATCTCTATTATTGTTTCTTTTTTCATGAAAGGACTAGTGGCGCAGAAGAACACAATATATTCTGATTCGATCTTTATATTTTTATCACTCAAGAATGAAGCCATAAGATCGTTAAAGTTAACAGGGCCGTCTAAAGATTTGTCTCGTTTGTGAAAAATATAATCTAATTTTTCAAAGCTATCCAAACTACTATAATAGTCTTTCGAAGAGTATAAGATAGGTCTATTCGTGTGCCCCTCGTTATATAAATCTGACATTACTTTTGTTGTGTAGTAGCAAAGTGGTTTACCATCTAGATCTAGAAAGCTTTTATTAGCCAGTCTAGAACTATTTTTTCTAATGAATGTTACTGGTTGGAATTCCATATTTCATTTACCTTTTCAAAGAATTTTTCAAAATTTTCAACTAAGTCTTCTTCCAGCTGGGGTGATCTATTAGTTGCGTTTTTTAAGAATAGTTTTACATCTTCATTATACTTTTCATCGTAAAGATTTACATATTTATCACAATCTTGAAAATTCTTACCTAAACAAACTTTAAAAAAGTCCCTGTACTTCTTTGATAAATTTTTGTGAATTATAACAACAGGCATTTTTGACAAATATATACTATCTAATATCGATGATGTAGCGTCTAAATTTATTGTCATGTCAGAATTTTTTGAGAAATAAAAAAGAGATGAAGGATAGTTTAACGCGTCATTTTCTATTAGCAAATCAACTTTATCTTTAACTAAATCTGCATATGTGTTGTCAGAACTTGTGGCTTTTTCTCGAGCTTTATATACAATGTTATAGTCCAGATCTTTTAAGGCATCTATTACTTTTATGAGTATACCCTTACCGTTTTCTTTATATTCTCTATTTCTTGGCCAAGTTTCTATGATGAAGCATGTCTTTTTAGTGTTGTTGTTAATGAAACTAGATGTATTGGGGCTGAAGTAATTTTTATGATCAGTGCTTCCATATCTTAAAACCCCGAAATAAAAGCTATTGTTTGTTCCATTTTTCGGAAAATAAAGTTCATTTTCATACCTCATAACGTTCATCAACGAACTAGGATTTTCAAGTATTTGGACACCTTTTATTATGAAGTATATGACTTTATTTTTATCAAAGATAGGATCCCACGTCCTATATTTAATTTGATTTTTGTGCCTTGTAATAACAAAGTCAAAATTTTCACTATCATAAATTTTCATATATTTTTTTTGACTGTTCTTTGTAAAGTGGTTGAACTTAATTAATCTTGTGTCAATTCCATTTACTTGACAGAGGTTTATTAGAAAGTCATTAATATCTTTAGTGTCATAAGCTGCTAACGTTCTTTTTTTTGTAGTTATGTCGAAGAAAAAAATACTAACTTGTATACCTCTCATAAGTGACTCGAGTATGACAGGCATATAATCTTGAATGTCTAGGGTTTGAAATATGTAGAAGCACATTTTCATTTTATTACTCACAAAACACTCATTTCAGTTTTAGACTGTTAGCAATAGCTATACACTTATTGTACTCTTCTTCCAGATTTAAAATCGGTCCTATTTTTTCATCAAGCAAATTTAAGTCTTTATCGATGCTTTGTAAACTATAATCCATAGACTGACTGTTATTATTTTTTGAATCGATTAGAGCTTTTTGCATGGGTAAAGAATAGAATTCATCACTTAGTATCGCATTAACATTATAATAGCTTAAATGACCTCTTTTGATTCTTGTCAAAAAAGCTTGATACATTTTTGATGGGTATTGATTATATTCGTGAAGATTTGTGAAGCAATTAACATGTTTTGCTGCACTATATTTTCTTTGGAAATATTGTCCTATTTGTGATTCTGGCTTTAGAACATTTTTGATTATCTCTTTGTTTTCAAGACAATATTTCATAATCTCTCTCGAGTATACGTGTGGTGTAGCGCCTCTAAATCTTTGCATAAATCTTTCATAACCTTTCCCTTCAACCAGTAAATATTTATCTTTACTCTCTTCTAAGAGTTTTTTGGATTCTTTACACAAGTCAATTAATCCTTCTAGACATATTCTATCTGCGTCTGTTCTAATAAATAAATCATGATCTTTATATTTTTCATCATTAATTAATTCAAAAAATAATTTAAGCTTCTCAGAAAATCCTATCTCTTCATCTAAAATAACAATATTTTTGAATCCTAGTTTTTTAATGCTCAAAATAGCCAGGTCAATCGTTCTTTCATTGTGTGCAAAAACAATGATAGGAATATCAATTACGTTATTATTAATCATTTTCTACTTCCTTTCAAGACTTTTTCTACGAACTTTGCGTAATCATGTATGCACTCTTTCATGCTAGATATATTACCATAATTCTCTTCAAAGTTTAAATTAGACAGTTTATTAACTAAATCATGATCATCTTTAAAATAATTTTTTTCATTTTTAACAAATTCTAAACCACCACCAGACTTTTCATGTATCAAAACAGGTATATTACAAGCAACAGCCTCTAATACATGATTAGGGCCTGATTCGTATTTACTAGCACTAACATATACATCATATTTCGAAAGTGTTTCTCCCAATTCTTTTCCAAAGATCGGATCGATTACGCTTGACTTGTTAAAGCATCCTGGGTGTCTGCCTATGTATGTAAATGTATATTTTTCTTTATTTTGCATACAAAAATCTTCAATTAGTTTGTATGTTTCGAACCCTTTACCTTTATTTGACGACCAATGATGTGTAACAATATTAATTTTACCATTTTTGCTGCTAATTTTTTCTTTTTTAGGTATTTCTTTAAATATTGACGTATCAACACCGTTTCTTATAACAGTTGAATTTTTGCACTGCCAATCTTCAAAATTCTCGTAATACTCTTTAAGCCATTTTGATACAAAAACTGTTCCATCAAAATATTGACTGAGCTTTCTTTTCTCACCATCAAAACAATTTCTTGCTTCTCTTACAATATCATGATCATTCATTCTGGTTATTATTTTTACTTTTGGAAGTGATGATTTTATGTACAAGGCTTCATTAAAACCTATACCCACATCTGGATAAGGAAGCGCGCCAACTAAAAGTATTGCATCTATATCTTTTTCAGGTTTATATGTCAATCTTAAACCACACTCTTCTCCAAATTTCCACATACCTTGCACAAATTTATTTCCGCCGCCCCATGGGCCAATTACACTTTTTCTATTTATCAAAACTTTCATTGTGTATACCTTTCAATTATTTCATTTGGAAAATTAGAAATTTCATTACTCATTGATTCTATCATTTCCTCTACTTTTTCATTTGCTAATGATAAAAAATTATGATAATTTTTATATCCTTTTTCTGTCCAAGAAAACGGATGAGTTAACATGTGAATTTTATCATATTTTAGTATATTTTCTGATAATGGGTGACCATATTTCCACTTATGATTAGAGTCTGCAATATATTTTACGTCTTCATTTTTAATTTCTTCTAGATTGTCACAAAGTTTAAAAAATTTAGAATTGTATGCATTAATGTAACCGTCGTAATTTTTATTAAATGTCAATATTTTTTTTGTGGGTCGATGATATGAAAATACTCTAACGTTATAATCAAGATTTCTAGAGAGTATGTCAATATCTTTCTTTATTATTTCTTTAACATCTTTTTCTTCAAGCGTATTTTTATATTTTAAACTACCTAGATGAACGTGCAAACCTACTTCATGACCTAAAGAAATAATATTTTTACAAATTTCTGTATTCTCTTCAGAAAGTACATTGTAAGTATTGTTTCTTATCTGAAAAAAGTATGTTGATTTAATACTGTTCTTGTTTTCTAAAATTGCCATATCCAAAGATCTTTTCATTGAATATTCTACATCATGCCTTAACAAGATAAATTTTTTATGTTTTGGCACATCGTGATAATTTACAATTACTCTTTTTTTGCTTAAGTTATTAACGATATCAATGTATTCTTTGTAATTAAATTCTTTCTTCATTTTTTGTGTATTTACTCTTTTAATATTACTGCAGTACCCTCTAATACTAAAACGTTGTTTTGATTTTTACATTTGCATATTATTGTATGAACTTTATTTTTTATACTGACAACCTCTAAGCTAGTTTCAATTGTGTCGTCGATATATACTGGTTTTTTAAATTTTAAACTTTGTGATATGTATATCGCACCTGGTCCGATTAAAATATTTGCAATATCTGAAGATATTTGGCTAGCTACAAACATGCCGTGCACGATTCTTTTTTTAAATCTTGTCGTCTTTGCAAAATCTTCTTTTAAATGAATTGGATTATGGTCACCTGAAACGTTTGCAAAAGCCTCAACAGACTTAAGTGTATATTTTTTTCTACTTTTAGATTTTAAATTATTTGACACTGTTTTGGAGACCTTTGTTTTTTCTAATTATTTTCGCAGGATTTCCAGCAACGACAACGTCATCTGGTATATCTTTTATTATGTTTGACCCGATACCTATAAAAACATTTTTACCTATTTTTGCTTTGTTTATAATTGATGTGGACGGCCCTACCCAACAGTTTTCACCCATTATGACACTACCAGCAACCATTGCATGAGCAGCAAACATGCAATCTTTGCCGATTACAGAATTGTGGGCGATATGTACACCACAGTCTGTCTTCACACCGGAGCCTATAATTGTATCGCCAAGAGTACCTCTTGTAATTGTGTTGTTATCTCCGATGTCAACATTGTCACCTATTATAATATTTCCATAATGTGGAAATCTAATCCAAGTACCATCATAATCTTTCATGTACCCAAATCCCGCAGATCCAATTGTGCAATTTTTTCCGATTGTTACATTATTCCCTTTGATTACTTTGCATGGTTCGGGTTTGAAAAAGTTAGAAATACATTTTATAAAATCAAGTTTAGGATCATCGCTTAAAACTGTTAGATATGAATTATTTTCTGTTTTACAATCATGATTCTTAAAAATAACACCTGCGCTAGATTCGATCCCTAATGTGAAAGAGATGTTTTCTAAAGTGGCATTTAAGGTTGTTTGAGGTTTTGTTAAAAGATAATCTAAGCTATCATGATCAGATAGGATATATCGCAATTCATTTAATTGAACCCATTTTAGAATGTCTTTAATCTTAATATTCTTCATATTTTATCCAAATGTTTTAATACTGTTTCAATGTCTGATTCGCTATCGATACGTTTTATCCCAATTTCATTTTTACTCACACTTAAACATTTTTCCATGTATTCAAATATAAAACGGTTGACTTCTCGGAGTGCAGTTTCATGAGGTTTCCACCAGGCGCTTAAACTAAAATTTTCAAATTTTGACTTTTTATTTCTAAAGATTAAATCAAAACTTCTGAAGCTATCAAAGTCAATTAAATTTATATTTTTTTGATATTGTATTATATTACTTGGAAACATATCAGCATGCATTCCATTTGCATTTAAACTCTTAGTTAACATTAATTTTAAAAAATTAGCTTTCTTATCTTTATCGCACACCTGGTTCATTTTTTCCCAGTTTTTCGAACCTCTATTTTCAAAAGTCTTTCCTGGTTTAGTGACATACCCTCTTGGTCCTGTTTCGTCGTATATAAACTGGTGTAAACATTCAGCATTTGTGTTATCATAATACCCGATATTAAAGCAATGCTCTGTTATCAATGATTGACTCCAATTCTGAACCCAAACTTTGTAAAACAAATCATTTGAATACACTACGTGCCTTTCTCTTTTTTTCAAGATAATTTTGCCTTGTTGCAATATGTCACTTATGGTGTCAATATGTATTTTTTCTCTTTCCATCTTAACTCTCACCGTTTATTTTGTTTGATTTAATTTTAGCCTCGCCTTTTTTATCTAAGTCTGTTCTTGTTTTAAATATTGATAATGCACCTTCAATTTCGTTATTAACATCATCAATAAGCCCTTTTGAACTTTTGTTAAATTTAGAATACATTAGCCTTAAAGAGATTCTTTCATTATCACCTGTGTTAGGTTGTGTCCCATGCAGTGTTGCACAATGCCAATAAAAACATGAACCAGCGGGCGCAGTCAATTTAATGTTTTTACAATTTTTAGTCATGTCTTTATAAAAATAGTCCCAATTATCACCACTACCCCTTCTTAGACTATGAGGAAATTCTGTGGCTCCTAATATATGACTACCTTCCAAGACATGTATGGGAGAATTATAATCATTAACATCGTGAAGGTAGACATATATGGTTATAAAGTCAGATTCTCTACCTGGTCTATCAATAATGTCTTGATGATAGTCTATCCCTTGGAAATATGTGACGTCTCTATACTCAGGTTTCACATATGCTCCTAAGTTTTTTGCAGGTGTGCCGTCAATTTTTTTTATTAACCAATCAGGCAACCATGTGTTAGGAACACTGCAAACTACTTTATGATGCAAATATTTATAATCTTCACCTAAAATTTTAGATAGCATTAATTTAAATCTTTCATCTTCCGTTATAAAAGATATATCTTCTTTTAAAGTTTCACAAATATTTCTACCCGGCCTAGGATTTACACCCTTGTAAATCGGGTTTTTGTTGAATTCTTCCTCGCTGAGAAAAAGATTTGGCCCGAAATCTCTTGTTTTTTTAATTTTTTCTAATAAGTTGTTACATTTTGTTTGATCAAACAAAAAATTAAATTTATCATAACCCTTTTTAACAAAATCCACTGCGTTCTTCCTTTTAAACAATACTATAAAAAATTCTTGTGATTTACATTTTTAATTTTATCTAAAAATTCATTTAAATTGTCACCTACACATAAGTGGGGACATTTTTTTACGTCTAAATTGTTTAGAACCTTTTTGCGGGTTTTTCCATTCCATATTTCATCAAATTTTTTAAACTTAATGTTTCCAATCCAACCTTCCTTACTACCTGTCAATGAGCAACAAATATATACGTCACCTGTGGCTGTAATTGTCGTTGACTTAAAAGATTGTGCGTGACAAACGTTGTAAGATCTACATGTACCTTTTCCACTTAGAATTTTTCTATACTTACCTTCATCAATGATTACTTTAAAATTTTCGTCTTCATAAGTCTTCGCATTCTCAAAAATACTTTCTAATTCTTTTTTATTGACTGACTTGTAATCATATAAAAAACCAAAACTCGGCCTAAGTTGTGCATAGTCTAATCCACACTTCTTACATGCTTTTATGAATTTAAATAATTCTCTATCCATTTCAGGATATTGATTCGTTATGTATCCCGCACCTAACGTCACTTCTAAATTTTGATTCTTTTTAATCCTAGACAAAAGTTTTAAATTTTTTATAGTCAAACCAAAGTTTGCAGTTTTTCCATGCGTCTTTTTGTGTGTTTCTACGCTGAAGGCGTCTAATGAAACTCTTACCCACTTAAACATTGGGAGTAATTCTTCCATAGGCCATTTATGAAATCTGGATCCATTACAAATCAAACCTATTTCAAAACCTTTTTCGTGCGTCAACCTGATTATTTTATCAAATTGCTTATGGGTAGTAGGCTCACCGCCCCCAGTATAGTTTATACCCTTTACTCCACATTTTTTTAATCCTTCGAGTAAGTCTTCAAATAAATCAAAATTGAGACTGTTGTTATCGTTGTGTATTAATTCATAATCAATACACCCAGGACAGTCATGATTGCAGACGTTTGTCAAGTCTATTTTTACAGTTATTGGGCCAGTGGTGTCAGAATTATCAAACCACTCTGTGTATTTTTGTGGGTGGTTTAGCACCTTGTTGGAATTTAGAAAGCTCATCTTTACCTTTTTTTAAATAATACAAACAAAATATTTTTCTGTATAGGAAGTTTAGTATAAGTATTGATTCAAATATTTACATATTGCCTCAGGCGTCCAATACGTATTGTAATATTCCTCGCAGGCGTCTTGGTGTTCTGAATAATTCTGTATTATTTTTTTTAGATCATCTTCCCACGTCATACTGTCAAAATCTACTTCTGGTATGTGATTCTTCCAAGTATGTGCATTATCGTAAGAGTTTTTTCGAACTACTATGCAATTACCTAAGTAACTTTGGTCGACCATTCTTGAAGTATATTCTCCTATACCCGGGGGATTAATTACTACTTTGCATTCAAAGCTTTTCTTGATATAGTCTTTGTAACTGCAGGATGTGTGCAAAACTTTAAAATTAGTACTCTTTAATTTTCCTAAAAGATTCTTTCTAGAATTATTATCGTAATACCCGGTGTTGCTACTCTGGCCAGGAATATTAAAAGTATTGTGATCTGTGTGTGATATATCAGGTAAAGCAGAACTTGGTTTAGGGTAGCGATATTTTTTATCTGCAAAAAACACGCCTATGTCATATTTTTTTGGTAGATTTTCATACTTTGCCCTGATCTTCTCCTTCTTTCCAAAAACATAACTATAAAATTGGCTATTAAATGACCACTTAAAAAAAGGAACAACTATACCATTGTTTTTATTAGCTAGATTTACAATATTCTTTGACCATTTTTCTGAGTACGCAGACTTAAGGTACACAAAATGTTTTCCGTCAGCATGCTCGATGACCCGTCTTATTCTACCACAGTATTCGTAGATACCTAGATCATCATTGACACCGTCAGACGTATCTATATAGACATTTTTTTCTTCACTAATGAATATTGCTGTCTTATGAATTAATTCCTGTCCTGAATACTTGATTCTTTTGTCTCTCAATAAATAATCGTGATAAAACTTAAATCTTTCTGGGTTGTAGTAGCTCAAATACATAAAATTATCTCTATTGCACTGTTTGAATAAACTTTCATTTTAACTTTCTTTAAAAAGATTCTCATATGCAAACATTGTTCTTAGGTGTATATTGTCTTTTTCTTTTGATATATTTTTTACTTGTTCTATCTCGAGAAAATTATATATCAACCTTATTGATCTTTTTCCTACTTTTTCAGGTACAACAGCATGCAAACCGTTTGTATCAAAAAGAATTGCCTTTCCTTTTTTTGACGTTATACTTTTTACTTTGAGGATGTTAAATAACTGATTGTCAAAACTGTTTGTCGGAAAGAGTACACGATTAGAACCTAGAAGATAAAGAAGCCTCTCTTCTTCTTCTTGATCGAAAGAAGGATAGTATATTATTTTTACACCGTGCGGTGCTTGTCCTACCAAAGTTCCATCGTTTTTATAGTATGTGTCGCGATGCCAGCTCATATAGCTTTTATCGTCTTCTACTATCCTCACTTGAACATGTGAGAGTGTCATGTTCCTGTGTGTGTATTCTCTTATTGCTTCTCTTGTTTTATTTTTTACGAGTGCGTTCAGAAAAGTATCATCATAACTTATTACATCCGGTCTTAAGTCAAAAGTTTTTTCGTATTTTGTTCGTAACTCAAATCCACTTTTAACTTTACCTTCAAAAATATCCAACAAAACATTGTCAAGTTCTTGATCTAAGAAATCAATCTCTACAATTCCATTTTTATAAAATATTTCGTCTTTACTACTCAATTTATACCTCTTTTACTTTACTTACTAGTACTTGACCATAATCTATTTCTTCATCAGTTTTGCCTCTATCATCAATAAACATTCTTCTATCCATTATGATAACTTCTTTTTCAAAACCCACAATCTCATTAATTGCCCTAGAACACTCTATGTCTTTTTGCTGCCTGTCGCTTATTATGTAATCATCAAAGAGTACATTCTTGTTAAAATTTCTCTTTGCGTATTCCCAATCTTTTTTTACTGCATCATAACGGTGATCACCGTCAATATATATAAAATCAAATTTTTTATCAGGATTTTCAGCATAATAGTCACTAGAAGTTGATTTAACAAACTCTATCTTCTGGAACCAAGCCGGCGGGAATATTTTTGTTAGTTGATTGATAAAATCCTCATTGAAGTTGGGATCAACTGTTGTTATTTTTCCATCTATTCCATGATCACACATGGCTTTAGCCATGCACATTGTTGCGTATCCTCTACCAAAACCTATTTCTAAAATAGAATTAAATTCTTTTTTTCTGGTAAGATAATACATTAGTATTCCTCTTTCATAGTTAGGACGAAAGAAACAACCCACTTTTTTGTATAGTTCTTTATCGCGTGATCTGTTCTTTTTTGCTGTATACTCTCCTATGATATCGAAATCACCCAGTGGAATATCTTCCAAATGTACACCAATATCTTCAAGCTTATCCTTAATCATTATTGTTTTCATTTAATGCTCTCCAAAAATTCATCATATTTACTA
>MDSZ01041482.1_pt1 | contig 16034 bp, 17 predicted proteins | sample 811201 | NCBI WGS metagenome assembly MDSZ01 (sample SAMN05326647, study PRJNA326480) | marine metagenome | isolation source: seawater | place: Indian Ocean: North | collected 2010
AAATAAACCCCAGAAAGGCAGGTAGCTGTTTTGGCTCAAATGAAACTGAATCACTCCCCAGCAAATAAAAACAGCACTTAAAATATAGACTAGGGGGATAAGGGGATAGAAAGGTATAGTGAAAATTTTCGAATCATTCTTTTTCCTTTCAACTTTAAACAATGTAGAAATAGATAAGGCAGAAAACATAATCATTACTACAGTGGTAGAATCTACCAAATTTTCAATGTCCAATAAGAACATGAGACCAATTGTCCAAATAGCCTGCACGGTTAAAGCGTTAACGGGTGTGTAAAAACGAGGATTTGTTTTTCCGGTAAATTTAAAGAATATACCTTGTTGGCCCATTGCCTGTATAACTCTAGCCGCAGCTGTTTGGATATGTATAGAGAGGGAACTCATAACGCTAATCAATATGAGTAAAGATAAAAAACCAGACCAATTACTTGCGCCAACAGCATTAAGCGCCAGCAATGGTACCATTTCTTGCCCTTTCATGCTTTCAAGGCCAATAGATTGAATAAATGAATAATTCACAATTGCATAAATAATCATGGTAATCAAAGTTCCACCGATCAATGCAATAGGCAAAGTTCTTCTTGGGTTGGAAATCTCACCAGCTATATAGCCTGCACAATTCCACCCAGTATAAGCAAAAAATATTGGTGTCAATGCTCTTGAAAAACCAATATATGGATTATCGGCTGAATTATTTGAATACGACTGAAATTCTTCAATTGGCTTTGATTGAAACAGAAGGCCTACCATTAAAAATATTCCGACTACTTTAATTATAGTAAGAATGGACTGAAAACGAGAACCTACTTGAACTTTAAAACAGTGAATAGCCGTAAGGAAAATTAAAATAATTGAGGCTAATCCTGAAACAGACAAAAACTGTAACTGGGGTAGAAACTGTAAAGTGTATTTAGCAGAAAATAAGGACAGAACTGCAGTAGCTCCTGTTTGAAAAATTACTAAGCTCATCCAGCCATACAAAAAAGATGGAAATGGGCCATAAACTTTATGTAGATAAATAAAGTCTCCCCCCGTCTGAGGAAATCGCGTTGAAAGCTCTGCTATGCAAAAAGCCCCCATAAGCGCCATTAATCCTCCACCAATCCATGCCAATATTAAAGAAAAATCACTTGTAACTGGTTGCGCAGCAAAGCCAACTAATAAAAAAATTCCAGAACCTATCATGTTCCCAGTTACCATTGAGGTTGCATCAAAAATACCGAGAACTCTTCTAGAATTTGACATGAATTAAGATTTAATAATATTATAAACCAATGCAATCCACCCTGCGATGAGCGCAGTTCCACCAATGGGAGTTATTGCTCCAAGCCAACGCAATCCCGTCAATGGAATTAGATACAATGTTCCAGAAAAAATAATAATACCTATTATAAATAATGCTGCGGGAAGCTGAATTATATTTGAAGGAAAGTGAAAACCTAAAATTCCGATCAAAATTAGCCCTAGAGAATGATACATTTGATAACGCACCCCCGTTTCAAAAATTACTAAATCTTCGCTGGAGACCTTTGATTTGAGGCCATGGGCACCAAAAGCTCCAATTGATACTGCCAGCGCAGCTAGAACTGAGCCAATGATTATCCATGTAATATGTCGATCCATTATATTAAAACTTACAATATATTATTATGTTATTCATCGCTTACGTATAAAAGATCATGGGAAATTAACTTTTTTCCATTGTTATATAGATTCACTTTTAATGGGTTGCGCTGCTCATCAAACCACCATTCCATTCCATGCTTTAATTGACCTTTATAAATACATTCATATTTTAACTGTCCAGAAATATAATAATCTGCCTGCGTTCTCGTTCCTGTGATGTAAATCTGATCGGTGTTTTCAAAACCATCAATATTCCATTTGCGCTCATATATTTTTAAGCCATCTTCAAAGATCAAAACACGCTTAAATCTTCCATTATCATGATATTCTAATCTAGAAATTTCTTTACCCGCATTATAAAAAACCTCTTTTTTTAAAAAATTGGAAGGAGTAAAAATTTGAGAAATTCCATCTAAAATTCCATCCTTGTATGTTGCAATAGATGCTAATTGACCAGTTGAGTAGTTTCTTTGAATAGGGCCATTGTATTGATCATTTACGTAAACTCCTTTTTCCTCTAAGCGGCCACTAGAAAGCCAGACTTCAAATGGGCCCATTTTTTTACTTTTTTTATAATGGGTTTTACTTTCTAATTGCCCTGAAATGTAATATGAAACAGATTCACCATCTAAATGATCCATGCTATATGTACGTTTGGATTTTAGTTGACCATTTTTATAATATATATTGGTTATACCATCCAATTTATCTAACGAAAATATTTTCGTCGAATCCAGGTGTTTATTTTCAGAAAGCCACTTCCACTCGCCATTACGTTTTCCATTGGCGAACCCTCCGCTTACCTTTAAAGCACTGTTCTTATACCAAATTTTGTACTCCCCACTTAATTCACCATTATTATAATTTACCAGAGAATCTAATTTTTTTTCAGAATGATACCACTTCCAAGCTCCATGACGTTTATCAGACAAATAAATACCTGAAAGTCTTAGTGTATCGTCTGACCAAACTTTAAAGTTTCCATTTTTGATACCACTAGTATAATTGATTAATCTTGTTTTATTTTGGTTTTCATCAAACCATTCCCACTTGCTATGAGGAATATCGTTATAATATTTACCCTTTGTTTTAATTGATCCATCGGAAAAATATTCCGTAAATCCTCCATTTAGCTTACCAGTGTGGTACTGCTGTCTAATCTCAATATTTCCATTATTATAATTCTCGTGCTTACCATGAAGGACTCCATTATTATAATTGTATATTGAATCTATGAGGTTATTTTGATTGGTCCATTCCCATTTTCCATCTCGCTTATCAAATTTATATTTTCCCTTAACCGCATAACTGCCGTTTGAATGATATGAAAAAAACTTTCCATGCTTAAAATTTTTTGAAAAATTTGTTTCGGTCTTAATTTTTCCATTTGAATAATATGTCAATTGCTTTTTTAGCGCTGAACCAAGAAGCTTGCTATTGAAAATTTCCGTGGATTTCTCCTGACTATTTGGGTAGCGAGCTATAACTTTAACATTTGGAGCACAGCCACCGAGAAGCAGAGGTATAAACAATAATATTTTGACTGTATTCATATGCAATATTATAACTCTAAAATGATTGGGAAAATGTTTAATCAAATTAAGTTATATATATAAATAATTATTTAAATTTAAAGCTCAATTTATAATTATTTATAGGAAATATAATGATTGTTGGCATACCAAAGGAAATCCTTGAAGGTGAAAAGCGTGTCGCTGCTACTCCGCAAACTGTTAAAGATTTAATGAAATGCGATCTTGAGGTTCATGTACAAGCATCAGCAGGAAATGCATCTCATTATCTTGATAAAGATTATGAAGAGGCTGGAGCTAAAATCATATCTGACGCAGCTACAATATTAACTCAATCTGATTTGGTAATCAAAGTTGCAACAGCAACTTCTGATGAAGTTGAATTACTCAAAGAAGGATCAGCGTATATATCCCTTATTCAAACAACCAGAAATATAGATATTGTGAAAAAATTAACTCATAAGAAAATTTCAGCCTTCTCAATGCATCTTATTCCTCGAACGACTCTTGCGCAAAGCATGGATGCTCTAAGCTCGCAGGCAAATGTCGCTGGGTATAAGGCCGTATTGATTGGAGCAATGCATCTTCCCATCTATATGCCTTTATTAATGACAGCAGCAGGGACAATCCCCCCAGCAAAAGTATTGATTTTAGGTGCAGGCGTTGCTGGATTACAGGCGATAGCAACCGCTAAAAGATTAGGCGCTCAAGTTGAAGTATTTGATGTTAGGCCAGAGGTAAAAGAACAGGTTGAATCATTAGGTGCGAAATTTGTTGAAGTTGAAAGCAGTGAAGATGATGGAGTTGGTGAAGGGGGCTACGCTAAGGAAACCTCTGATGAATATAAAGAAAAACAGCAAGCGCTGATGAAAGAGCACATTGTAAAATCAGATTTAGTTATTACAACAGCTTTAATACCGGGAAAAGCTGCACCCATCCTTATCTCTAAAGATATGGTAGATGCAATGAAGAAGGGTTCTGTGGTGGTCGATCTTGCAGCAGAAAATGGTGGAAATTGTGAATACACCAAAGCTGGTGAGGTAATAAATCAAAATGAAATAATTATCGATGGAACGCTTAATCTTCCATCCTCTATGCAAGTCCACTCTTCTCAATTATATGCTAAAAATATTTCAACCTTTATAAGCCATATGATGAAAGAGGGAAATTTAAACATTGACCTGGATGATGAAATAATATCTGGATCAATGTTTACACATCAAGGAAAAATAACTCATGAGCCCACACAGCAAGCTGTGGAAAATTTGTAAGGAAAATTATGGATATCAATATTATAACTGTTTTTATCTTGGCGATTTTTGTCGGGTTTGAAATCATTACGAAAGTACCGCCAACTTTGCATACTCCACTTATGTCGGGATCCAATGCAATTTCTGGGATAGCAATCGTAGGTGCAATTATATCCACAAAAATAGGTGGCGAGATAGGAACTTGGCTAGGTTTAGTGGCGGTTGTTTTTGCTACTGTTAACTGTGTAGGTGGATTTATGGTTACTGATAGAATGTTAAAAATGTTTAAACGGAAATAATTATTATGGACTTCACAAATTTATTTTACGTTATAGCAGCTGTTCTTTTTATACTTGGCATTAAGAGACTAAGCTCACCAAAAACCGCAAGAACGGGGAATGCGCTTGCTTCCATTGGTATGCTAATTGCTATTCTAGCTACTGTAACTTCTCCTGGAGTTGGAATAGATCTTGACTTCAAACTCATTGCTATTGGAATGATAGTTGGCTCTATTTTAGGTGCCACATTTGCAATGCGCGTTGAAATGACACAAATGCCACAAATGGTAGCAATCTTTAATGGATTTGGTGGTGGAGCATCCGCTTTAGTGGCCACAGCTGAATTCTTTTCAAAATATGGCACCCTTGAACAAACCACATTTTTAAATACAACAATAATTTTATCTGTTTTTATAGGTACCCTTACCTTAACCGGAAGCTTCATTGCATTTGGAAAGCTGCAGGGTTTTATAAGTGGTCAGCCTATTGTATTTAAAGGCCAACAAATTTTCAATGCAATTATCATGATAAGCATAATAACATTTGGAGTATTTACGGTTACTAGCGGCGCCAATGAAATGAATGCTTTTTATGTAGTAATTGCCTTATCTGCATTAATCGGAATTACGTTAACAATTCCTATTGGCGGAGCTGATATGCCTGTCGTTATATCACTGTTAAATTCATATTCAGGTATCGCAGCATCGGCTACAGGATTTGTACTAATGAATAATGGATTGATTATTGCTGGTGCTTTGGTTGGTGCATCTGGGTTAATACTTACAAATATTATGTGCAAAGGAATGAATAGATCGCTTTCCAACGTCATTTTTGGAGCTGTTGGTTTAAGTTCAGAAGAAGGATCATCTGAAGCAAAACAAATCAGTATTAAATCTTCTACAACGGATGAAGCAGCTATGATTTTAGATGCTGCGGATAAAGTTATCGTAGTTCCAGGATATGGATTAGCGGTAGCGCAAGCACAGCACGCTGTAAGAGAAGTGGCAGAACAATTAGAATCAATGGGTAAAAAAGTTTTATATGCTATCCATCCAGTTGCCGGAAGAATGCCTGGTCATATGAATGTGCTTTTAGCAGAGGCAAACATCCCATATGAACTTTTAAAAGATCTAGATGAAATAAATCCAGAATTTGAAGACTGTGACGTAGCGATTGTATTGGGTGCGAATGATGTTGTCAATCCAGCAGCTCGCCATGATTCTTCTAGTCCTATTTTTGGAATGCCTATACTTGATGTTGATAAATCAAGAACAGTCATAGTCAATAAGCGAACAATGAATCCAGGCTTTGCAGGTATTCAAAACGAATTGTTTGGTTTTGAAAATACCGTGATGGTTTTTGGCGATGCAAAAGAAATGCTAAATACTCTGCATAAAGACCTAAAAGAGCTTTAAAGAAAAATTTGAGTAAATATTTATCATACCCATTATCCCTATTTTTACTTTTTACTTTAGCTTTAGGTCAAAATAAGAAAGGTTCAAACATGTCAAAAGATAATAATGAATATGCAATTTTTGGTGGAGGTTGTTTTTGGTGCGTTGAAGCTGTTTTTGAAAGAATTGATGGTGTTAGCGAAGTACTCTCTGGCTATGCAGGTGGTCAAACTAAAAATCCTACTTATAAAGAAGTTACATCCGGTAAAACTGGACACGCGGAAGTATGCAAAATCGTCTTTGATCCCAACATAGTGACATACGATGAATTGCTTGATATTTTCTGGCAAGCTCATGACCCAACGACCTTGAACCGTCAAGGTGGTGATATTGGCACCCAATACCGGTCAGCTATTTACTATATCAACGACGCCCAAAAAAAATCTACACAATTGGCTTTAGAGAAAGCCGCTAAAATGTTTGATGACCCTATTACAACAGAAGTAAAAGAATTAGATAATTTTTATTTGGCTGAAGGATATCATCAAGATTACTATGAAAATAACCCCAACGCTCCTTATTGTGCTTTTGTTATTCGTCCTAAGATAAAAAAGCTTGGTAAAAAAGGACTATGGGATGAATAATCATTGATTAGGCTTCAAACAACAAACTAACTCAAATATATACTCTTCATTTAGACTCATAATCTTGCATTGCTTGAACTAGAGCATTAATACCCTCTAAAGGCATTGCGTTGTAGATTGAAGCTCGAAAACCCCCAACTGATCGATGACCTTTTAATGTTTTTAAACCGCGCTTATCGCAAAATGATAAAAAATCTTCATCACTACCTTTGCCGCTAAAAATAAAAGGTACGTTCATAAGGGACCTGTCTTCTATTGCAACAGGAGATTTGAACAAATTATTACGCTCGATTTCTGCATAAAGTTTTTCTGCTTTAATAAGGTTTTTTTGCTCAATACCACTAACACCTCCATTATTTTTTAACCATTCTAAGCTCCTATTGACAGCATAGATCGCCATAACAGGGGGAGTATTAAACATAGATTGTTTTTCAATGTGAGTTTGATAGCGCATCATCATCGGAGCTTCACGTTTAATTTTACCTAAGATATCATCCCTAATGATAACAAGCGTTACTCCAGCGGGGCCAATATTTTTTTGAGCACCAGCATAGATCAAACCAAAATCGGTTATATCAAATTCTCTACTAAAAATATCTGAAGACATATCTGCTATAAGATATGAACGTGAATCATCTAAATTAGGAAATGAAGCCCATTGCGTACCGTAGATTGTGTTATTTGATGTAAGATGTAGGTAAACAGCATCTTTTGAGCATTTGAGGTTCTTAGGGATATGATTGTATGAAGAATCTTTTGAAGAACAAGCAACATTAACCTTGCCAAACAATTGTGCTTCAGTAATTGCTTTATGAGCCCAAGCACCTGTATCCGTATAGTCAGCAACTTGATCTGGTCCAAGAAGGTTCATTGGTATCATGCTAAATTGGAGCGAGGCTCCCCCTTGAAGGAAAAGGACCTGATAATGCTGTGGTAATTGCAGAAGCTCCCCTACAAGTAATTCAGTCTCCTTAACCATATCTACCACAGGCTGAGATCGGTGGCTCATTTCCATTAAGCTCATACCGCAATCATTGTATTCGATAGTAGCTTGAGATGTCGCTTCAAGCACATAAGGATTTAGCATTGCCGGTCCTGCACTAAAATTGTATGTTTTTATCATAATTTTATGATTATAGAAATCAAAATTAAATTGTAAATAATATAAGTTGTAATAAAAAACCCTCCAAAAAGAGGGTTTTTTAAGTTTTATTATCTACGTCTCTTACCCTTATCTATCTTGCGATCTGGTCCTTTTCGGTAACGCTCTTTCATTCCTTTTTGAGCTTGTTCTTTCATATATGGCTCAAAACTCATAAACATAACTTGTTGCGCTGGGTCCAAAATATCTTTGGTAGATCTAATAAAATCTAATCGATTTTTTGACTTTTTTAGATCTAGGCTTTCCATCTTTTTTAACATTGCATTGACATCCGACTGGGAGATCTTTTCCTCTTTTTTAATCTTAGAAAGGTAGGAATCAAAAAGGTCTTTTTCTTCTGTATGCAAGTCTCCCATTCTGATACGATGTCTTCGCATTCTTGGAAATAATTTTTCCGCTTGCTGTTCAGATAGATTTAAGTAGTCAGTAAGCTTCCAGACCATCATTGTTTCCATTCTATTTTGATATTGACCACCAGGCCCGCGCGCCTTTCCAGGTTGGCATAAAATAAAAGAAAAACTCATAAAAATTATAACAATTTTATTCATACATATCTCCATTGTTCATTGCGATAACATTTTCAAAATTAATTTTTTCAAAGAAATCTATGGTTTGCCAAATATCATCACTGGTGTTAATTAAATAGAAGGCAAGATCATTCATATATTCTTCTGTTTCTTCATCCATTTCTTGGTAGGAATACAGATCAACTGATGCATAAACATCTGGGTCGTTCGTTAATTGATTCATTGTAATAAAGCCAAGGACGATAACAAAACAAAAGGATAAAGCCCCATGGTATAATTTTAACTTTTTTTCAGTACGCCTCAATCGTTCTGAATGCAGATTTTTCAAAAATATATCTGAATCAATCGTATCAGATGATGTATTTAATAGTTTTTTAAATTGCTCTTCAATATTCATTTTAATTTTCAAAAAATATTTTTAGCGCTTCAACTGCATGGTGGTAATTAACCTTCGCAGAATTTTCACTTATATTCATTATTTTAGCTATTTCTTTGTAGGGTAAGTTCTCCGCAGTTCTCATGGTCACAACCATGCGTTGTATTTTTGGAAGTCGCGCAATCGCATCCCAAAGCTCTTTACGTTTCCATTTATCTTCATTGGTCGTATCGATATATTCAGGTTCTGAAATTTGGTCCAAATGAAGTATATTTTTCCATTTATTTCGTCTAAGATACGTATTGGACATATTGATATTAGCTCGATATAAATAGGTTTTGAATTCTGATTCAAAACGAAATTTTTTAAGTGCTTTGTACATCTTTATAAAAACATCCTGGGCTAAATCCTCAGCCTCTTCTTTAGAATCGGTAAATTTCGTGAAAAATCCATAAGTACTTAATAAATAACGATCTACCAGCTCATTAAAAGCGGCTTCTTTTCCCTCTTGAAATTCTTTTATTAGCTCGTTGTCTGTTCGCATGCATTTTCTTATTAGACTAATTTATAATGAAAAAGTTAAAAAAAAAGGCTGAAGTATAAATACTACAGCCTTTTATTTTTTTTATGGTGCTTAATTATCTTTTTGTAGAACCGCCTTTGTCATCTTTATCTCCCCAGCGTCCATCTTTTCTACCATCGCAATGCTTTGAAAACATCATCGCAAGCGACATGTGAACTTTGATGGTTTCAAGCTGCTTGTCATCAAATAACGCTTCTAGGCTTGCATTGCGCTCTAGCATCAATGCTTTAATTTTCTCACCAAGCTGAACTCTATCTACATCCGCGCCAGAATTCTTTGCTGCTTCCATTAAAGCCTCAACGGCATCCTTATGCTGCTGGTTAACTGCGATTAAACTAGCTTCCTGCTCTGAAGTCATATTTAGAGCAGTCACCATCGCATCGTACTCTGCATTTTTTTCCGCTTCCATCTTGTCTTTCATTTCAGCATAAATAGCATCAAGCTGATCTTTTTGATCATCGGTTAGTAGAGACTCTACTTCTGTTTTCATAGCTAGTTCTAGAGCTTCAAGCTCTGCTTTGCCAGTAGCTTCATCCATTGAGCCATCTTTCATTTGACCCCATACAGCTTCCATTTGCTCCCTGTAGGAGTCTAGGATGCCTTTTAGAGTTTCTTGTTGATCAGCATCAAGAACAGTAAATAATAGGCGAAAATCCATACCACCCTTATCACCTTTAGGACCATGATGTTTGTCTTTTTCTGGTGAATGTAAATACGGCACTGCATTATCATCCATCCAAGCAAAAAGTCTATCTTTCTCATCTTGAGTAAGCTTGCCTTGCATTTCAGCTGCTACTTTCCAAAGGAATCCAGGATCCATGCGATGCCTACCGCGCTTTCCATGACGGTTTAACGCATCCTTGAAGGCATCATCAGAAGATTTACTGAGGCCAATATCTGCATTCAAACCCTCAGACAGAGCCAACAGTTCAGGATCGTCTAAGGTAACTTCATTTTCATTCAGACTTTCACAGCCTGTGTACATCAATAATGCTAATGCGGTTAATAATGATAAATTTTTCATGCGCCTTCCTTAATTTTTACTACTCCATCTTCCTGTGCTGGTATCACTTTATATACGGTTTCTGATCCGCCACTTGCAGGATGATAACGTTTTACTTTTTTAATATTTTCAAATTCTGAGTGTCTTGTGCATTTTTTTGTTATGATGGTATTATTTTTTTGATAAAAAATTTCACTATAATCATCATCTTCATAATGGTGAAGTCCAAGCTTGGTATCTACAATATTTCCACCAAAAATAAAGAGCGATGCGCTTAGCATAGTTTCTAAAATTGCGTTACACATAATTATACACTCCTTTTAATTGTTTGTATTCTTCCTAATAGTATTTAGACGATTATGATTGAAGAAAGTTTCATAATTTTTATTCTAAATACCTATTATGCTGTTCTAAACAATATATAATAAACTAAAGTTAAATAGAAATTGAAGAAAAAAAAAGGCTGATCAAATGATACTGATCAGCCTTTTAATACTAGGATTAGCCCTTGCTCCGACTGCCTTTTTTTCCTTTTCTACTTTTTTTACCTTTTCTGGCTTTATCCCCTTTAGATGAGCGGTGTTTTTTCATTCTCATTTCAAGGGCTTTACGAATCTTAATGATATCTAATTGCTGATCATCAAAGATTGCGGTTAGTTTTTCATTTTTTGCAGTAAAAACTAATTTTAGAGAAGCTCGTAGTGTTTCACGGTCGATATCACCATTCTTGGCTTGCTCAAAAAGTGCGCTTGTAGCATCCTTTGCCTCTTGATTTGCGGCATCGTATGCTGAAACCTGGTCTTCTGTCATACCGAGAGCCTCAACCATTACAGCCTTGGATGAATCGCGATATGCTTGGCGTTTAGCATTGCGATCTGCCTTATTTTGTTCTAGCTGCGCTTTTTGATCATCGGTTAAAAGTGCATCAACTTCCGCTCGCAGGGCATCTTTAAGGGCTTTCATTTGCACTTTTGCATCTTCCTTTGAGAGTGAGCCATCTTTTACCTGATCTCTTAACGATTTAAATTTTTCTTTATAAGCTGCCATCATAGCTTTATACAAATCTTTTTGATCATCAGTGAGCATGTTAAATAAATCTCGTGATTGGCTTTTTCCTTTTTTACCTGATTTGCTCTTCTTCCCTTTAGATCCTCCAAACAGTGGAATATCTTTCTCATCCATTTTTTCAAAAAGGACTGCTTTTTCTTCATCGGTTAACTGATCAGACATTTCAGCTGCAACTTTCCAGAGGAAACCGGGCTCACGATGTTTACCGCCTTTACCATGGCGATTGAGAGATTTGTTCATGGCATCTGTAGAGGATTTACTCAATCCTAAGTCATAAGTTAATTCAGAGGACAGTTCCTGCAATTCAACACTGTCAAGATTTGAGGATTCGCTACGCATAGAGTTTTCACAACCAGTGATAACTAATAGTATCGAAGCGATTGGCAAGATGAATTTATTCATAATATTAATCCTTATAATTTATTTGTTGTTGTGTCTCTACAGTATTAGATGCGGTAAACTTACGAAAGTTAAAATTTTATTTATGATTTTAATTTTATTAAGGTTTATTGTTTTGTGTATTCTGAAACAGTGCACGAGGCATCGTACCATGTATTGCCTGCATTGTTACAGCTTGATTCACTGGATTGGCTAGTTTCATTTCCATCATTATCCTCGCAATAGGCATCTTGTTTGTCATCGTAGCTCAACGTATTCCCTTCAACGTTAAAAGGAATGCATTCTCCTCCAACGCAAAATTCATTTTTTCCTTCAGACCAAGAAAATTGGCCACTTTCGCTCATTCCAAGCACATTTACAGTAATGGTTCCAGATCCTCCCGCCTTAAATTCTAAAGATCCTGTCATTCCAAATGCTTGTGCAAGCGCCCAACCTGTATTATCGATAGCCCCTGAGCAATTGGCAGCATTTTCGTATTCACCCATATTTGAAAGATTCCATGTTCCTACAAGGTTAGAATTACTGATGTTTTCATTTTCATCTTCACAAGAAAATAAAAATAGAGCGAATGAAAGAATTAAAATACGTTTCATTGATATTCCTTAATTATAAATTAAAATTATAATTGTTAGTATAAATTAGAGGAATTTAATAATTACAAAAATAGTTTTATTAAAAATAATGTTAGTTGTTTTTTTGAACAAACCTGCGCACTAATTTCAAATATTATAAATATTACAAAAGGGAAAAAAATGGCATTACCAGTATTATATGAAATCGCAAAAGACTACAAAGATGCTCTGGAAGAATTATCTGATTTAGAAGATGAAGCTGTGCTGGATACGCTGGAGGGCTTGAAAGGCACACTTGAAGCAAAGTCTGAGAATATAATTAAATATACTCAAAATCTTAACGGCACCATAAAAGCGATGAAAGAGGCAGAAAAAAATATGGCTGAGCGAAGAAAAAGATTAGAAAAAAAGACTGAAAACATCAAAAAATATGTTAAGAGCGTAATGGAAGAAAATCAAATAACAAAGATTGAGACGGTTAATTTTGATTTGACCATTAAAAAAAATCCCCCTAAAGCGGTAATTGAAGATGAAGAAATGATCCCAGATTCATTTATAGAACAACACATTACAGAGAAAATAAATGTCAAAAAAATCAAAGACGAGCTTAAAAAAGGACAGAACGTTCAAGGCGCAAGACTAATTCAAGAGACCCGTTTGGATATTAAATAATCTATTTTTAAAGGTATTTTATGAAAAAACTACTCCTACTCTTAATCGTATCAGGTATGATATTATCGGATTCAATTTCAAACAAAACTAAAGACATGGAAAAGCTGTCTGGATACTTCAATATGTATTGGGATAGTTCTTCTGGGAAGCTTTGGCTAGAAATAAATGATTTTGATAAGGAATTCCTCTATGTGAATTCGCTCACTGCTGGCATTGGATCAAATGATATTGGCCTTGATAGAGGTCAGCTAGGCAATGAAAGAATTGTATTATTTCAGCGGATCGGACCAAAAGTGTTGATGATGCAACCAAATTATACCTACCGAGCCTTAACAACGGATAAAAAAGAAAAACAGTCCGTTGCAGAAGGATTTGCTAAATCAACCTTATGGGGATTTGAGGTTGCCGCGGAAGAATCGGGAAAAGTATTAGTAGATGCTACAGAGTTTTTTATGCAGGATACTCACGGCGTTATCAATAGATTAAAATCTAGAAAAATGGGTAGCTATAAAGTTGATATTTCTCGCTCATCGATATACCTACCAGGTACCATGAATTTTCCTAAAAATACGAATGTTGAAACAATGTTGACATACACTGGTAATAATCCTGGAAATTATGTTAGGCAGGTCACCCCTACTCCAACTGCGATTACTGTACGACTTCATCATTCATTTATACAGCTCCCAGATAAAAATTATTCAACTAGAAAACATGATCCCAGAGCAGGGTTCTACCCTCTTTATTTTCAAGATTACTCAGCTGATCTAGATGAATCTATTTATACTAGATATATTCAAAGACACCGTCTAGAGAAAGTAAATCCAAGCGCACAAATTAGTAAGGCAAAAAAACCTATCGTATACTACGTCGATCCAGGTGTCCCTGAGCCAATTCGAACCGCAATGATTGAAAGTGGGAAATGGTGGAATGATGCATTTTCAGCTGCTGGCTACGAAGATGCCTTTCAAATTAAAATGCTTCCTGATGGAGCGCATCCTATGGATGTACGTTACAATATGATTCACTGGGTACATCGTGCAACTAGGGGATGGTCTTATGGAGGATGGGTTTCAGATCCTCGCACAGGAGAAATCATCAAAGGAAATGTATCGCTTGGATCCTTACGGCTTCGACAGGATTATCTAATTGCAACGGGATTGCTAGCGCCTTATGAAGATGAATCAAGAATTCCTAGTGCGATGCGAGAAATTGCACTAGCAAGGATAAAGCAGCTTGTAGCGCATGAGATTGGACATACAATTGGAATACAACACAATTTTCTTGCCAGCTCGCTTGGGCGTGCATCGGTCATGGATTATCCTCACCCAACACTCACATTAAATAGTTCTAATGAAATCGAATGGATGGATGCTTATGATAGTGGAATTGGGGATTGGGATAAAATCTCTGTAGCTTATGGTTATCAAGATTTTCCAGATGGTATTGATGAGGATAAAGCTTTAGAAGAAATAATTCAAAATGGCATAAGACAAGGAATAACTTTTATTACTGATCAAGATGCGAGGCCAATTGGATCAGCCCATCCAGCCAGCCACCTTTGGGATAATGGCAAAGATGCGGTTGAAGAGCTCAACAATTTAATTCAGATTAGGAAAGTTGCTCTGGAAAGATTTGGTGAAAATAATATTCGATATGGTCAGCCTTATAGCGATTTAGGGGACGTTTTAGTCCCTATTTACCTTTTGCATCGTTACCAGATAGAGGCTGCTGCAAAAATTATAGGTGGGCTAAACTATAGCTATGCACTGAGGGGTGATGGGCAACTAGTAACGGCTATGCTTCAATCGGATCATCAACTCAAATCACTTGATGCGCTACTTGAAACGATGCAGCCTGAATTTCTTACCCTAAATGAAAACCTACTTAAGCTAATTCCTCCTCGAGCATCTGGAAGAGGAAAAACTAGAGAATCTTTTCAATCCAAGACAGGGGTTACTTTTGATGGTATCAGCTTGGCCGAAACTGCAGCTCACATGACCAGTAAAATGCTATTCAATCATCAGAGGGCCGCCAGGTTAGTTGAATATCACTCCAGAGATAAAAATCAACCAGGATTAGAAAGAGTTATTGATATAATTTTGAATAATACGCTATTTAAAAAGACACCAAAAGGACTTCAGGGTGAAATTAAACGAAATGTTGATTTTGTTGTTATTGATCATTTAATGAACTTGGCAGCAAATGAGAATACTTCTCCAGCTGTGCAATCAATAGCGATGTATAAAATTAATGAGTTGGATAAAAAATTTATGCGAAAAAACGCTAAAGGCTCCAGAGCAGTAGCGCATAGAGATATGATCAAAAAACGATTGGAAAATTTTATTGAACAGCCAGATAGTTTTAAACCGATGGAAATCCCAAATGCCCCACCGGGCTCACCAATTGGGTTAACTGCTCAATGCTCTCAGGGTAATTAAAATTTTTAATTTGCAGTAACCACCCAGTCAATTATTCCCGAAAAACTATTCAAGCGAATCTTAGATAGTTTGGGCGAATTAGATTTATCATTATTAGTAATTGTGATGTTTGAATTAAGTAGATAGCTATAAACTATTGTGTCATTGAGCCCGAGAATTTGAATAGTTGATGAATCTTGACCTTTAAAATCTGTAACAATCAACGTTGAATGTAAAGATTTATTGCTAGGTACATTGATTGATAAATCAAACGTCTTATCATAATTAAAAACATCGCCCCTTAATGAAAAAGAAAAAACATCATTTTTATTTATTATGGCAGGCAAATTTTCTACCAAGCCATGATCGGGATCTGGGGGCCCCACACATGTAATAAATATAGAAGCAGATATGATAAATAGTAAATTTTTCAATCTTCAATTTCTTTCTTTGTGGAATCATGACCAAGTTGAAGTTCATTTATTTTATCCATTGGTTTCTCAAGGGCTC
>MDSZ01081703.1_pt1 | contig 16033 bp, 13 predicted proteins | sample 811201 | NCBI WGS metagenome assembly MDSZ01 (sample SAMN05326647, study PRJNA326480) | marine metagenome | isolation source: seawater | place: Indian Ocean: North | collected 2010
AATAAAGGGATATTTAATGGCATAGACGCAGTTGTCATTGCTACAGGAAATGATTTTAGAGCTGTAGAAGCTTGTGGCCACACTTATGCCTCTAAATCGGGACAGTACAAAAGTTTAACGAATGTGGAGATTAAAGATGGGAAGTTTAAATTCTGGATAGATCTTCCAATTGCAGTAGGTACAGTTGGCGGATTAACTTCATTACACCCAATGGTTAAGTTTTCACACCAACTTTTAGGGAATCCTAATGCTGAAAAATTAATGGAAATAATTGCAGCTGCAGGTTTAGCACAAAATTTTGGAGCTCTGCGTTCCTTGGTTACTACAGGTATTCAAAAAGGTCATATGAAAATGCACTTATTGAATATTTTAAATCAGTTAGAAGCTAGTAGAGAAGAAATTGAAAAAATAAAAGAGTATTTTAAAGATAAAGTAGTTGAACATAGTGCAGTAGTAAATTTTTTTAATGAAATAAGAAAAATGAAAAAAGAAAAATATATCAATAAAGAAAATTGAAAAAATTTCACTCTAACGGAAAACTACTGATTACTGGTGAATATCTTGTTCTAGATGGTGCATTATCACTTGCTGTACCCTGTGTATATGGGCAGTCTTTAAATTTTTCAAATCATAACAACCCTACTTTAAATTGGAGAAGTTACGATAGTAATGGCTCCCTTTGGTTTGAATCTGATTTTAAATATGATTCATTAGATATTTTAAAAACCAGTGACTCTGATACTGTTAACTGGATTCAAAAAATATTAAAAGTTGCTTCTAAAATATCAAATAAAAAAATAAGAGGATCTATTTCATGCTATCTTGATTTTCCAAATAATTGGGGATTAGGTTCAAGCTCTACATTACTTAACAACATTTCTCAGCTATTTGAAATTGACCCTTATGAATTACATTTTTCAACTACAAATGGAAGTGGATACGATATTGCATGTGCTTCAAATAATAATCCAATAACTTACCAACTTATTAATAAAAAGCCTCACTCTGAAATGATAAATTGGATTCCTAATTTTAAAGATGATATCATCTTTGTTTTCTTAAATAAAAAACAAAAAAGTAACTTAGAAATTAAACGTTTTCAAAGATTAAAAAAAGATATTGAAGTTGTTAATAAAATATCAACAATTACAGAAAATATAATCAAATCTAAAACTTTAGAAAATTTTGAGAATTTGATTAATCAACATGAAGAAATTATGGAGAATCATATAGGAATTGAAACTATAAAAAAGAAATATTTTTCTGATTTTAAAGGCTCTATAAAATCCCTTGGAGCTTGGGGAGGAGACTTTGTTATGGCTACTAGAAATGATAAAAATTATTTTTTTGAAAAAGGATATAATACCATATTCTCATTTAAAGAATTAATTAAAACATCACCACTAAAAATTGCGTCTTGATTTTTGATAAATTAAAATACAAACCTATTAACATGCTACCTGTGTCTGGCAAAATTACTTCTGTTAGTCCATCAAATATTGCCTTAGTAAAATATTGGGGAAAGAAACCCGTTCAAATACCGACTAATCCATCCATTAGTTTTACTTTAAAAAACTGTCATACTCAAACATCTATTTCTTTTAAAAAATCTAACTCTTTTACATTCGATTTTAAAATAGATGGAAAATCAAAAAAATCATTTATTCCAAAAATTGAATCTTTTTTCAGTAGAATTAAGGATTTCACACCTTTCTTATTTGAATATCAAATCCAAATAAATACCAATAATACATTTCCTCATAGTAGCGGAATTGCTTCATCTGCTTCAGGATTTAGTGCCCTATCTTTGGCCATTACACAATTGGAACAGAAAATTACAGGTTTTTCTAATGAGGATAAGTATTTAAAAGCATCTTATTTAAGCAGGCTGGGCTCTGGAAGTGCTAGTAGATCTTTATATGGACCTTGTGCAATTTGGGGGTTTCACAAAGATGTTATCAATTCAAATGATGAATTTGCTATTGAATTTCAAAATATTCATTCAAATTTTAAAAATTATCAAGATACTATTTTACTAATTGATAAAGGGATTAAAAAAGTAAGTTCTACAGATGGTCATAATTTGATGCATAACCATCCATTTTCTAAAGAAAGGTTTTCTCAAGCTAATAAAAATTTAAAAGACACCATTTCTATACTTGAAAAAGGAGATGTGAATAAATTTATTTCTGTAACTGAAAGTGAAGCTCTTACGTTACATGCTATGATGATGACTTCCAACCCTTATTTTATTTTAATGAAGGAAGGAACTTTATCTGTTATTGAAAAAGTTTGGGAATTTCGAAAAAGTTCTGATATTCCGCTAAGTTTCACTTTAGATGCTGGTGCAAATGTTCATTTACTATATCCTGAAAAATATAAACAAACCGTTCTTAACTTTATAGAGAAGGAATTAATTGTTTATTGTGAAAATCAACAGTATATTTGTGATGAAGTTGGTAGCGGAGCTAATATAATTAATGAAAATTATGCTTAAAGAATCGCTGTACTACAGTAAAATACTATTATTTGGAGAATATGGAATTATTAAAGATTCCATGGGGTTGTCCATACCTTACTCAGATTATAATGGAAAGTTTTTATTTGAAAATGAGAATAACCCAGAATCTAAAAAATCTAACCAGCAGCTATTCAGTTTTCTAGCTCACTTAAAAGGTTTAGATAAGCAAAACTCTCTTCCTTGTAATTTAGATTTAGCATCATTCGAAAATGACCTAAATAATAATCTATATTTTGATTCCTCTATTCCTCAGGGATTTGGAATTGGTAGCTCCGGAGCAATTGTTGCAGCTATTTATGATAAGTACTGTAGAGAAGATAAAATATTATCTGACAAAGATTTACAAAATGAAAAAATTCTTGAATTAAAAACCATATTCAGTAATTTAGAAAGTTATTATCATGGTACTAGTTCTGGATTAGATCCTTTGATTTGTTACTTAAATCTTCCTATTTTAATTAAGTCAAAAACTAATTTAGGAACAGTTGGTATTCCTAGCTCTAACAATGGTAAAGGAGCAGTTTTCTTACTTAATACAGGTGAAGTTGGAAATACTCAACCATTAGTACAACATTTTTTAGAAAGGTGTAAAGAGGAGGGCTTCCGTGAAATGCTCAAAAATAAACTTAAAAAATACAATGATGCAAGTATTGAAGCTTTTCTTAAAAACGAAGGACATTCGTTACTAAAAAATGTAAAATCTCTTTCAAAAGTTCTCTACGACAATTTTCAACCCATGATACCCAAACTTTTCAGAAAACTTTGGAAGGAGGGAATAGACAGTAACTCATATTATTTAAAACTATGTGGTTCAGGTGGAGGTGGATACATTCTAGGTTTTACTAAAGACTTTGAAAAGGCTCAAAGAAAATTGAGCAGTTACCAACTTGATGTCATCCATAGATTCTAATTCAATATCAGAAAACAATCAAAAAAAGTCCATATTTATTAAAATACTGGCCATCCTTTCAATTGCTAGATGGTATAATATATCTTTAATAACTATTAGTCTTTATGCAATTCAAATTTTCATTTACGAGAGTTCTTTCAATTATTTAATTCATTACCAAGGGTTAAATCTGCATTTATATATACTATCAATTGACTTAATAGTGGTTGGTGGATATTTAATTAATGCATTTTACGACTTTGAAAAAGACATGATAAACCAACCTGAAAAAACGTATTTCAATAGATTAGTCAGTAAAAGAAGTTGTTTAAATATTTACATGTTATGTAATATTTTAGGATTAATTTTTACTTTTTTAATAAATAGTAAAATTTTAATTTTTTCAATATCACTAATAATGACTCTTTGGATTTATTCTCATAAACTAAGAAAAAAAGTTCTTTTGGGGGAAATCACTGCATCTTTTCTTTTAATAAGTTTCTTTTTAGGTATGGCTATCCTGAATCAAAAATTTGACTTTACTCTTGGCGTATTTAGCACTTATATTTTCACTATAGATTTAACAAGAGGAGTAGTGAAAAAAATGATTTCTCTTAAGGGTGACTTAATAGTTGGTGAAAAAAGTATACCTATTTATTTTGGAATAAAGAACTGTAAATACATCATATTTTTTCTAATGATTAGTTCCATGTTAGCTATTTTAACTTTAATGCCAATTATATTTTTTAAATTATTTTCTTGCTATTTTATTACAGCCTTTCTAATAATATGTTACTCTATATATTTATTGCATCATGCAAAAAGTAAAAGTCAATACGAAAAAATTAATAGTGTCTATAAAATTCTCATAGGTTTAGCCATTATTTCAATAGTTTTATACTAATTAATATGAAATTTAAATACTTAATTATTTTAATCATTTTTTCCAATTGCCAATCTAATATGAATAATAAAATTATAGCTCCAATTTGTGAAGTTGAAAATAAGATATTATCTGCCCACAATGATGATAGAATAGATAAATATTATTGGCTAAAAGAAAGAGAAAATCCAAAAGTTATAGATTATTTAAATAAAGAGAATGATTATACAGATTTTCAAATGAAGTCTACTAAGGATTTTCAAAAAAATTTATTTAATGAATTAAAATCAAGAATTAAAGAAGAAGATGAAAGTGTACCATATTTTTATAATGAATACTATTATTGGAAAAAATTTGAAAAAGGATTTGAACATCCAGTGTATTTAAGAAAATCAAAAAATAATCATAGTAAGGAGGAGATTTTATTAGACGTTAATGAAATGTCAAAAGCTTATGATTTCTTTAATATTGGAGACTATGATATCTCTGAAAATAATAATTTGATGGCTTATAGCTATGATACGCTTTCAAGAAGGATTTACGATATAAGAATTAAAGATCTCTTGAAAAATGAATTATTAGAAGAAACTTTGCAAAATACAACAGGTTCTATTGTCTTTGCTAATGATAATCAAACTATTTTTTATGGTAAAAAAGACCCTCAGACTTTAAGATCTTTTCAAATTTATGCACATAAGCTAGGAACCAGCCAAGAAGAAGATGTTCTAATATTTGAAGAAGAAGATGAAACCTTTTCTTGTTATGCTTATAAATCAAAGTCTAATGAATATATCATTATAAATTCATCTAGTACCCTAAGTGATGAATACAGACTTATTCCTGCATCATCTCCATATGAAACTCCAAGAATTTTTCAGAAAAGAGAAAGAGGACTAGAATACGGAATATATCATCAGGGTAACCAATTTTATATAATAACTAATCAAGATCACCTAAACTTTAGCATCAAGACTTGCAATTTAGATAGCACTAATAAAGATAACTGGAAAGAATTTATTCCTGGAAGAGAAAATGTATTGATAGAGGGATTGGATGTTTTCAATGACTTTTTAGTAATTTCTGAGAGAGAAAATGGCTTAACTAATTTAAATGTGATAAATCTTAAAAATGATTCTAGTCATTACATACCTTTTAATGAACCAACCTATGTAGCTGGCACATCAACTAATTTAACGATGGATTCCAATGTTCTAAGATTTGCATATAATTCATTGGTAAATCCAGGAACATTATTTGAGTACAATATGCTAAGTAAGGAAAGTAAAGTACTCAAAGAAAAAAAAATAGTTGGAGGCTACAATAAACAAGAATTTATTTCTGAAAGAATTTGGGCTACTGGAAGAGATGGAACCAAAATTCCTATGTCAATGGTATATAAAAAAGGGATTAAAAAAGATGGAAATAACCCTACTTTATTATACGCTTATGGTTCTTACGGATACAGCATTGACCCATCATTTAGTTCAAATAGATTAAGCCTTCTAGAAAGAGGATTTATTTTTGTTATAGCACATATTAGAGGAGGAGAAGAAATGGGAAGAAAATGGTATGAAGATGGAAAGCTATTAAAAAAGAAAAATACATTTTATGATTTCATAGATTGTAGCAAATATTTAATTGACGAAAAATACTGTAGTTCGTCTAATTTATATGCATCAGGCGGAAGTGCTGGAGGACTTCTTATGGGAGCCATAATTAATATGAATCCTGAACTATATAATGGTGTTATCGCTCACGTACCTTTTGTAGATGTAATTACAACAATGTTAGATGAAACAATTCCTTTAACTACTGGAGAATATGACGAGTGGGGTAACCCTAATGATAAAAAATATTATGACTACATGAAAAGTTATTCTCCTTACGACAACATTAGCCAGAAAGATTACCCAAATTTATTAATCACTACAGGACTTCACGACTCTCAAGTTCAATATTGGGAGCCTGCTAAGTGGATAGCAAAGTTGAGAGAGTTAAAAACTGATAATCATCTTCTATTACTAAAAACCAATATGAAAACTGGTCATGGAGGTGCAAGTGGAAGATTTGAATATTTAAAAGAAATTGCATTAGACTATGCATTCCTATTTAAGTTAGAAAATATTACTGAATAAATAATATTATTTCATTTGCTAGCTCAGAAATAGCCTTACCATCCGTAGTAACTGTATAATGAGCTTTTTTATAGATAGGTATTCTTTCATTATAAATCTTTTTTAAAGAAAACTCATCGTTATATAGTGGCCTCTTTGAATTTAAGCCAATACGATAATGAATTTCTTTAAGAGAAGTTTCAAGAAAAATTGTGGTTCCTAAATTAAGTAATTGACTCATGTTATCATTGAAAATTGGAAAACCACCACCAGTTGAAATAACAAAGTTATTTTTTTCAAGGGTTTTTAAAATTTTTTTTTCTAGCATCCTAAAATAAGATTCTCCACTAAACTTAAAAATTTGACTAATTGTTTTGTTTTCTTGATTTTCAATCTCTAAATCTGTGTCAATAAAACTGAATTTTAAATGTTTAGCTAATATCTTACCAACTGATGTCTTACCTGAGCCCATCATTCCTATGAGAATTATAGAGGGTTTAATCACTTAGATTACTTTTTATTGAAAATTTTTAAATAGTTTATAACATGCTTAACATATTGAAAATAATCTTTTGGATCGGTTTCAATCATTAAATCATAAAATGGTTTTTTTTCTTCTGAATAACTACCTATTTTAAAAGGCGAATTTGATAATAGAAGGATTAATCTAAGTGGAATTATTTTTAACTCTGTTAAGTCTAACAGAATGTCAAAACGTTCTGAAATAAAATTTTTCACCACTCCTTTATTAGATAATGCATAATAATTAAGATCATAAATAGTGAAGAAATCTAAACCCAATCGACTTTTGAGAAAATCTGGTTCATCTTTTAACGGATAAAAAGCTAAAATTTTAATGTTTGGAATTTTAAATTCCTTATTAATCATTTTGATAATTTTCACAACCGCTTCATAGTCATTAACATTTTTAATGACACAAATCATTCCCATAGAAGTAGCATCATCAATATTACAAGATTGTACTTTTCTAGAGCTTGCTTTTTTTAATCGTCTTTCAATGAATTTAGAACCTAAAAAAAACTTGAATTTTAAAAATGTTAATTTCATGTAAATATTACTATTAAATAGTCTTATAAATTTAGCAAAAGTGTTTAAAAAAGTTCTCCTTGTTCATATTGTTTTGCATCAGAATTGTTTTGCTGATTTATAAGTTTTAAAAACTCTTCTTCATTTAGTATTTTGATTTTAAAATTATTAGCCTTTTCAAGTTTGGATGGTCCCATGTTTTCGCCAGCAACTAAAATATCAGTAGCCTTACTAACAGAACTTGAGTTTTTACCTCCATTTTCTTCAATAAGTTTCTTTAAACCCTCTCTTGAAATATTTTGAAATGCACCTGAAATAACTATTTTTTTATTATCTAAAATTGTTGATTTAAGTTTAAAATCTGATTGAATCGATTCCATTATTAAGCCAAAACCTAATAATCGATTGACTATTTCATTATTAAAATCCAATTTGAAATAAGCTACTATTGATTCAGCAATTTTACCCCCTACTTCATCAATATTACAAAGCTCTTCAAAAGTGGCAGTTCTTAACTGGTTTATATTTTGAAAATGAGCAGTTAACTTTTTAGCCACCGTTTCTCCAACAAATCTAATTCCTAAGCCAAAAAGAATTTTATTAAAAGGAGCTTTCTTACTTTCTAGAATTCCATTAATAATATTGTCTGCTGATTTTTCAGCCATTCTATCTAAAGGCAATAAATCTTCTTTTTTAAGAGTATATAAATCTGCTATATTATTTATTAATCCAGCACTGTAAAGTTGATCAATGGTTTCTGACCCAATTCCATCAATATTCATCTGTTTTCTTCCTATAAAATGAATAATTTTGCCTTTAATTTGTGGAGGACAAAAATTAGAGTTTAAGCAATAGTGATGAACTTCACCATCTTCTCTTACTAACTTTGAATCACATTGGGGGCAATTATCAATGAATTTAAAAGACTTACTATTGGTTAGTCTTTTAGTCCTATCTACTCCAATAATTTTAGGAATAATTTCACCACCTTTTTCTACATAAACGGTATCTTGATAGCATAAATCTAGTTTTATCATTTGATCAGCATTATGTACACTTGCTCTTTTGACAATGGTTCCACTTATTTCTACAGGATTTAGTTTTGCTACAGGTGTTATTGCACCTGTTCTACCTACTTGATATATTATATCTTCTAGGATAGTTGATACTTGAATAGCTTTATACTTGTAAGCTATTGCCCATCTTGGTGATTTGGATGTATTTCCAATTTCATTTTGAATAGCTAATTCATTTACTTTTATAACAATACCATCAATTTCAAATGGTAAATCTTCTCTTTTAGAATGCCAATAGCTAATAAAGTCCATAATCCCATTAACATCAAATACTTCTTCAACATACCTAGACTTTATAGATGGTGTTTTAAATCCAAATTGATTTAAATAATAATACTGATCGTAAACTTTTTCAATATGATTATCCTCTAAAAACACTGCATATAAAAAACAATCTAATTTTCTTTTAGCAACTTCTGATGAATCTTGTAATTTCAAAGTTCCTGATGCTGTATTCCTAGGATTAGAAAATAGTGGGAGTTGTTCTTTTGCCCTTTGCAAATTCAAGTCTTGAAAAGCAGCTTTAGAATACATTATTTCCCCTCTTACTTCTAACTTTCTGGGGGCATTACCTTTTAAAACTAGAGGAACTGATGAAATGGTTCTAACATTATTGGTAACATCTTCTCCCTTAGTTCCATCTCCTCTTGTCACAGCTTTAGAAAGTTGTCCATTTTCATAAATTATACTTATGGCTACTCCATCATATTTTAATTCACATATGTAGGAAAAAGGAACATCAATTATTTTACGAATTCTTTCATCAAAATCAACCATATCTTCTTTAGAATAACTATTATTGAGAGAAAGCATTGGGTATTGATGCATAACAGATGGAAATGACTTAGTGATATCACCGCCCACTCTTTTAGTTGGAGAATTGGCATCGTAGAGTTCTGGATGTTTGTTTTCTAATTTTTCAAGTTCTTTTAAAAGTAAATCAAATTCATAATCAGAAATAATAGATTTACTATTAATATAATACTCATGGTTGTAACTATGAATTAACTCTCTAAGTTGTAATATTCTATCAGTTTCTGACTTATTCATTTTTTGATGCAACTACAAACCTATTCTTACCTTGAAAATCTTTATATATGACACAATTAATGTAGCCTTTTTCAACTAATAAATTTACAACATCATTAGCAAAATCCTCATGAATTTCAAAGTAAATTTGTCCTTTTTCTTTTAAAGAATAATTTCCAAATTCAGCAATAATTTTATAAAACTTCAATGGGTTACTATCTTCAACAAAAAGCGCTAAGTGAGGATCATTTTCTAGGACGTTTTCATGCATATTCATTTGATTTGAATTAGGAATATAAGGCGGATTACTTACAATAATATCTAATGATTTTTCATTGAATGAATATTTATGTATATCTGCAGTGACAAAATCTACTATTAATGAATTAATTTTTGCATTTTCAATAGCTGTATTAATTGCTTCTTTGGATATATCTAGTCCTGTACATTTAGCTTTAGAAAATATTTTTTTTAAAGCTAATATGATACAACCTGAACCTGTTCCAATGTCTAATATTGTTGTTGGCGAATTATTTAAATTAGTTTTATGTATTAAATGAACCAATTCCTCTGTTTCTGGTCTTGGAATAAGCACATGAGAATTTACTTTAATAGTTAATTCATTAAAATATACATGACCAATTATATGCTGAACTGGAATATTTTTTTTTAATTTTTGAAGTGCTAATTGCATGAAGGCAATTTCTTTATCCTTTAATAATTGATTTTGATGAAGAAGAAAGTCCACCTTTTTCCATTGCTTTTTATATAAAAGAAGCTCTAAAAATATATTTTCAATCTCTCTTAAGGAGTATTTTAAATTTAAATTTTGAAAATATAGATTCTTAAGTTTTTCTATTTTGTTCAGTGATGGGTTCAAAAAATGTTAAATTACTTTAATATACAATGCGCGCATTGTATATTTATTTATATTTTAATTAAAATTATAGAAAAAAACAATGAGTAGTAAAGGAGGCGATTTCATAATTAAAAGTACTGAAAGTTCTTCAGTATTTATACCAGAAAATTGGAACGAAGAACAGAAGATGTTAAAACAAATGATTTTTGACTTTTGTGATAAAGAGATTCATGTTTTAGAAAATGAACCAATAGCAGCAAATGATTTGCCTGCAATTGTTCAAACATTGGAAAAAGCTGCTTCTTTAGGGCTTTGTGGTATAGCCATAGAAGAGAAATACAATGGATCTAATTTAGATTTCAATACTGGTCTGTTATATATGGAAGCCTTTGCCTATGGGTTTTCATTTGCTACAACTATTGGAACCCATGTATCCATTGGTTCATTACCAATTGTATATTATGGAAATGATTACCAAAAAGAAAAATATTTACCTAAAATAGCCACAGCTGAAATTAAGACTGCTTATGCATTAACGGAACCCTCTGCTGGATCAGATGCTAATTCTGGTCGGACTAAAGCAATTATAAATGAAGAAAAAAACTGTTACTTGCTTACTGGACAGAAAATGTGGATTACCAATTCAGGATTTGCAGATTTGTTCATTGTATTTGCTAAGATTGAAGATGATGAAAAATTATCAGCATTTATTGTAGAGAAAGATTTTGGAGGAATTACTCTTGGAGAAGAAGAAAAAAAACTTGGTATTAAAGGTTCATCAACCAGACAAGTTTTTTTTGAAGATTGTCCAGTCCCCATGGAAAATCTTCTTGGAAATAGAAATGATGGATTTAAAATAGCATTAAATATCTTAAATTCTGGTAGAATAAAACTTTCTGCTGCTGCAATGGGTGGTGCAAAATTCTCTATGAGAAAAGCTGTAAGTTATTCAAATGAAAGAAAACAGTTTGGAAAATGCATTAGTGAATTCACTGCTATGCAATACAAAATTGGTGAAATGGCAAGACAAATATTTTCAGCTGAATCTGCCATTTACAGAATAGGGAGAAATATTGATATAAAAGAAGAAGAACTAAAAGATAGTGGAACTCCCTCAAAAGAAGTTAAATTAAAAGCACTTAGAGAATATACTGTTGAATGTTCTTTAATGAAAGTTTATGCTTCTGAAGTATTAGACTATTGCGTAGATGAATCTCTTCAGATTCATGGTGGCATGGGATATAGTGTAGAAACTAAAATTGAAATGGGTTATAGAGATGCAAGAATTACCAGAATTTATGAGGGAACTAATGAAATAAACAGAATGCTATCTTTTGGAGAATTAATGAAAAAAGGTTTTCAAACAAAAGAAATAGATATTAAAGCAATTACTAAAAAAATACCACTTCAATTTTTTCTAAAGGCAATTGGTATTCAGAAAAAATCTGAAAATCAAATGATTGAAAATTTTAAATATTTATTTTTTATTCTTAGTAAATATGCAACAGATGCCTATGGTAGAGCGCTGGAGCATGAACAAGAAATAATTATGAATTTATCAGATATTCTAGCTGAAATTTTAGTTTTAGAATCTACCTTTTTAAGAGTTGAAAAATTAAAAAACAGTCAACAAACAAATGACATAAAAATGAAAGAAAATATTAAAAAACTTCAATTCTACGAAAGTAACTCTAAAATTGTTCAAAGTGCGCAAATAATATTTGATAGTCTTCCTAAAAAATCTATTTTATTAAAATATGCTATTCAACTTTTTTCGATTAAACCAACTATAAACCCTATTTCATTAAGAAGGGAAATCGCATTATATTTTATCAACAATAAAGAATTTTATTTGTAGTTTTAGGTGATTATTTCTAATGAAAAGAAGAATTAAAAAATTATTAAAATTATATTCATTTGAAATAGCTTTGTTTTTTCTTATATCAACAGGTCTGTTTTTATTAGTAGTAGACGTTGATCTCAAAGAAAATATTCGTCATTTATTAACTGTCACATATTCTTTTACAAAAGAATTTCTAAAAATTATATTATATAATTTAACTGGAGGATTTAAAATAATCAAACTTTCTAATCTTTTGGGATTTTTAATTTTATTAATCTGCTTTTATTTAACTTTTAAAAGATGGAGGGATAGACTTATTAAATCAAATAATGTTTTAAAAACTTGTGAAAAATGTAACAGTAAATTAAATAGAATAAATAAAACTAATTTATTAAAGCTTCTAGGTTTTTTTATGCGTTTAAAAATTCGCTTATATGAATGTGACAAATGCCATAAAAAATATAAAACATGTAAAAAAAAATAATATAAATTATAATTTATAAACCTATTTTTTTCTCGTTATCTATAATTTGAGAAAGGTTATCTAAAACACTAAAAAAAGTTGTTAAATCTTCTATTGAAATTTTTGATTTAATAATTTTTTCTAAAGAAAATAGTTTTTCTGCAGCCTTATCTCTCATTTTAAGACCACTCTTAGTAAGACATATGTAAACCTTTCTTTTGTCAATTTTATCTTTTCGCTTTAGTACAAAACCTTTTTCTTCTAAAGATTTTAATAGTCTTGATAAACTATTAGGTTCCATATTCATTCTTGGAGCTATTTTAGTAACAGGTGTTCCATACTTTTCACTTACTGTTAGTAATACAAAAGCCATGGACAATGTCCCCCCTTCTTTTGAGGCTTGATCGTTATAAAACTTAAATAATTCAATCCAAGAAGAACGTATTCTATTTACAACTACTCCACTGGCTATTTTGTCATAATTATTCATCAATTACAAAATACATATTTATTTCACCATGCATTGTATTTTGAAAAAAGAAAGTTAATATTTCAAAATATAATTTTAAAAAAGACTATTTATATCAATGCATGCATAGAATTTTTTTAAATTTCTAAATTAATGTGAAATATGAAAGAAAAAATTGTACTTATTGATGGATGTAGAACTCCTTTTTTAAGGTCTGAAACTAATTTTTTAAATACCATGACCTATGAATTAGGTCAATTAGCTATTAAAGGATTACTCAATAATTCTGGAGTCAGCCCTATCAATATAGATAGTGTTATAATGGGTTGTGTGATTTCAACTCTCAAAACCAGCAATCTAGCAAGGGAAGCTGCTTTAACTGCTGGTATACCCTATTCTACACCATGCCATACAGTAAGTCAAGCTTGCATTTCTGCAAATAGAGCCATAGCCACAGCTATTGGAGAGATTGCAACTGGACAATCGTCAGTGGTTATAGCTGGAGGAGCAGATAGTGCTTCCGAAACTCCAATTGGTTATAAAAAATACATGAGAACTAAATTGATGAAGGGAACTAAAATAAGGTCTACTTCTCAAATGATTAAGTATGCATTAGGATTTAGGTTAAAAGATTTTTTGCCAGAAGTTCCAGCTATTGCTGAATATACTACTGAGAGAACCATGGGAGAAGATTGTGACATTATGGTAGCCAAACATCAAATTACAAGAGAGGAACAAGATTTATTTGCCATTAGATCTCACGACAATGCAGAGAAAGCGTGGCAAGATGGTCATCACCAAAATGAAGTAGTTGCTGTTCAAGTAGATCCCAAATTTAAAATGATTCAAAAAGACAATGGAATAAGAAGTGGGTCTAAACCTGAAAAACTGGCAAAACTCAGACCAGCATTTGATAAAAAACATGGTACGTTAACTGCTGCTAACTCTTCTTTTTTGAGTGATGGAGGAGCTGTTTGTTTGCTTATGACAGAATCAAAAGCTAAAGAGCTAAATTTAAAGCCAAAGGCAGAGATTATAGATTATTGTTTCACGGGACAGAGATTAGAAGATGAGTTATTATTAGGTCCTGCTTTTGCTATGAGTAAATTGCTCAAAAAAACAAAATTGAATTTAAAAGATATTGATGTATTTGAAATTCACGAAGCTTTTGCTGGACAAGTACTTACTAACTTAAAATGTTTGAATGATGAGGAGTTTTGCAAAAATCGACTAAAGAGAGAAAAAGCAGTTGGAAAAATAGAGATGGATAAAGTGAATAAATGGGGAGGTTCGTTGTCAATTGGACATCCTTTTGGAGCAACAGGTGCAAGACTTTTAACGACTGCTGCAAACAGATTAATTGAAGAAAATGGACAATATGCTATGTTATCTGCTTGTGCAGCAGGTGCTCATGGTCATGCCATGATTATTAAAAAATATGAAGCATGATAAAATCAGACCTTTTTAGATTAGAAATAGAGAAAGGAATAGCCACTATTTGGATAGATTCCAAAAAAGATAAAATGAATATTGTTTCTCCAAGTTTAATTGGAGATTTTGAAAATGTATTTAATGAAGTTGAAAACAATAAAGAAGTTATAGGTGCCATATTAATAAGCGCAAAAAAAGATTTTATTGCCGGAGCTGATATTAAGTCATTTAAAGGAGAAAAAGTAGGAGATTTTCAACCTTTTAGTAGAAAAGGGCACGAATTATTACAAAAAATTGAAGATTCTAAAAAGCCTATTGTATCTGCCATTCATGGTACATGTTATGGTTTAGGAGTTGAGCTTTCTCTTGCATGTAAAGCCAGAGTTTGTTCTAACGATTCTAAAACAAAGTTGGCTCTTCCTGAAGTGAAATTAGGATTGCTTCCAGGGGGTGGCGGCACCCAAAGATTACCCAGATTGATTGGTCTGCAAGCATCGCTTGATATGATGCTGACTGGTAAAAATATATTTGCTTTTAAAGCAAAAAAAATAGGCTTAGTAGATGAAGTGGTGCATCAAAGTAAATTACATAAGGCAGCAAAAAAAATAATTTACGACATAACAGATAATAAGTTTAAAAGAAAGAAATTAAAAAAGAGTTTAATTGTTAAATTATTGGATGGTACTTCCATAGGAAGATCCATTGTATTGAGTCAAGCTAAAAAAACAGTATTGAAATTGACCCAAGGAAATTATCCTGCACCACTTGAAATTATAGAATGTGCTAAAATTGGTTTGCAAAAAGGAATGAAAGCAGGATATGAAGCTGAGGTAATTAAGTTTGAGGAGTTAATTCTTTCCGATGTTTCTTCTGCACTTAGAAATTTATTTTTTATTACTACTGATAAAAAGAAAAACCCCTACAAGGTAGCATTGAAAAACACAGAAAAAATTGGAGTTATTGGAGCTGGTTTTATGGGAGAAGGAATAACAGAAGTTTCTATCAATTCTGGAATGGATGTTATTTTAAAAGATTTGGATGAGAAAATAATTCATCAGGCTAGAAAAAACATTTGGAAAAATCTTTATAAGAAGGTAAAAAGAAGACAAATGAGTAAAGTTTTGGCCAAGACTACTGCTCAGCGAGCAATAGGGCAACTAGATTATAAAGGTTTTGACAAGGTAGATGTAGTGGTAGAAGCAATTGTAGAGAACATGTCTGTAAAGAAAAAACTTATAAAAGAGCTAGAAGGTATTTGTAACAAGGATTTTATTTTTGCATCTAACACTTCTTCTTTACCACTAACAGAAATGTCTGAAGATGCCAAAAAACCAGAAAATGTAGTGGGCATGCACTACTTCTCACCTGTTACTAAAATGCCACTATTAGAAATTATCAAAACAAGCAAA
>MDSZ01079198.1_pt1 | contig 16027 bp, 17 predicted proteins | sample 811201 | NCBI WGS metagenome assembly MDSZ01 (sample SAMN05326647, study PRJNA326480) | marine metagenome | isolation source: seawater | place: Indian Ocean: North | collected 2010
CATAAAGGTAATTTGGTCCAACTTCTTGAGATAAATTGAACCCATCAGAAAAATTCATCTCAGGGATAAATGTTCCTTGGCAGGTCGGAAAATCAGCACATGCTAGCGAAGCATAATTTGTGCTTGTCCAAGCGCCCAAAAATATTTGGATTATAAGACCAATTAAAGCAACAGCTCCAACCAGTTTTAAATGCCCAATTCGATAATTTTTAATTCCATCAGTAGCACTTAAAAATAAATAGAAAAATAAACATAGGGTTATAAAACCTCCGAACAAATGCCCCGTTACTATAACTGGCAAGAGTTTCAGGCTAACTGTTAAATAGCCAAATAATCCTTGGCAACAAATAAATAGCAAAAGAAATGATGCTATAAATTTAATTCTATCTGGCAATCTATACTTAAAAGTAAAAACAACTAACAATATTGCTATAAAACCTAGTGTGGCTGCAAAATATCTGTGTATAACCTCTGGAATTGCTTTATCTATTTCATATGGGAATTGAGGATATCTTTGTTCTGCTAAAAGGATTTCGGCTTCTGTTGTTGGAAAAACTACAAAACCATAACATCCTGGCCAATCTGGACACCCTAAGCCCGCATCAACTAATCGCGTCCATGCGCCTAAGGCAATGACTATAAAAGCAAAACATAATCCAAAAAATGATAGGCCCCTAATTAAACTCATATTAAAACCTTTAAGTCTTTTAATATTAGTTTAGGGTCCATGGAAACTGGAAAAAACATTACTGCCCTACCATATGGATCAATTAAAAAAATTTTTTGTTCTTGGAAAAAATTTTTATCGCCAAATTTACTCAACATTCTATAAAGTTCACTTTCAGAATCGATGATAATCTCTGTTCTGGGGTAATTAATTAACTGGTCAGTTATAGCGCTTCTGTCTTGAGCAAACACTGCTCTTTTAAGTTTATTAATGTCTCTATTAAGTGCAACATTAAGCTGTCTCATCAAATAAAGAGCTTGCTTTAAGTCATTGCCGCTTGAAAGATATGTTGCAAAAAGCCATTTTCCATCATTAAATTTTAAATTATCAGAATTGCTAATTAAGTTAAGGTTTGTTGCATCAAAATACTCAGTAAAAAATATCCCATTATTTTTAGTATATTTTGGTGAAAAGCCTGATTGAAAAGATAATGTTGATGTAAACAAAACTATAAGGGGTGTTAATAATAATGCTGCTAAAAATATTTTACTCTTCATGATTCTCTCTTGATTGCATAAATAAACATTGCAGCCAAAACGACACTCATAGTAAACCATTGCAAGGCATACCCATAATGTTTAGCTGGTGTTATAACAAAAGGTTTTGGGGGAATATACTCCGCAATGAATTCCGATCTAGGATCTAAGATTAAAACCATATCAAAAAATTTTGCACTATACGCTGTATTAATTATGGTTGGAGATTTGGTTTGTGAGACCAATGGCCATTCGTTTGTCAGCAACTCATCACCGGCTAAGAATTCTTTCTCTGGTTTTATAAGGCTTCCAATTATACTCAGCTTGCCAGCACTAAAATTTATATCTGGATAATCACCCCTTGTTTTCCCTTGTGAAACCCAGCCTCGATCAACGAATATTGCTTGATTTTCACCATAATAAAAAGGTGTATATATTTTGTACCCAACTATTCCGTTATTTATTTGATTATCAATTAGCACTTGGTGGGATGGATCGTATAGACCTTCAATATATACGCGGCTCCAAGCGGTTGAAGTATTGGATATGTAATTTGGTGCTTTGGTCTGCTCTTCATCAAATGCTTGAATAAGTTTAGCTTTAGATTCAGCTCTTTCAATCTGCCAAAACCCCAAAAAGATAAATACTAAAATAAATAAACAAGAAAAAACTGTTAGTGCTCTGTTTTGTTTTATAAGTTCTATTGTTGGTGAGTCTATCATTCTAAAAGTGTTATAGTACGCGTATGTGGCTTAGACCTCTTATTGCAGTTATTATTATTTTAATCTTTTTGAGCTTGTTCAGCAGTCTGTTTTTCCTTTTTAAGGATCAAGGACAAGGCAAGCGTTCAGTTTATAGTCTTGGTTTTAGGGTCACTATGGCAGCATTATTGCTAATTTTAGTCTCTTATGGTCTATATACAGGAGAGCTTGGAAATACAGTTCCTTGGGGCTCCTAATTTAAAGAATATAAACGAAAAGAAACAGCATAACCCAAACCACATCAACAAAATGCCAATACCAAGAGGCTGCTTCGAAACCAAAATGGCTGTGTGAGTCAAAATGATTATACAAGACTGACCTGCACAGCATTACTGAAAGCATAAACCCTCCCATCATTACATGGAAACCATGAAAGCCTGTAAGCATAAAGAAAGTTGATCCATATATTCCAGAATTAAGTGTTAAACCATAATGGGCATACGCTTCATAGTACTCAGCAGCCTGCAATCCAACGAATATTAAAGCAAGTAAAACAGTTACGCCAAGCCATATATTAAAACTTTTTTTATTATTATTTTTAAGAGCCAAATGCGCAAAATGCACTGTCACACTAGAGCTAAGAAGAACAATTGTGTTCCATAGTGGTAACCACTTAAGTGCATGCCCCCACCCAGGCCAACTCATATTTTTATCTGCAAGTACATAAGCAGAGCCAGAATCAGGGGTAGACATGACTGGCCATGTGGCTTCAAATCCTTCCCAAAGCATATTGGCTAATCCTTTTGCGCCTTCTCCACCAAGCCAAGGGACAGAAAAATTTCTTACATAAAAAAGTGCTCCAAAAAATGCAGCAAAAAACATTACCTCAGAAAAAATAAACCAGCCCATACCAAATACAAATGATTTTTGAAGTTGTGCGCTATCTAAACCAGCTATATGCTCTCTAATAACGGTTCTAAACCAGAAATATAATGTCGCAGCAAAGACGGCAAAACCGGAATAAAGAATGTAAATAGAATTGCTTTCTGGCTCCCCAAGATCATTAATTGTCCCCGCTGCGCCCATCACCAATAAAAAAAGAGCTACAGCTGCGTATATAGGAAATTTGCTTTGCTCGGGAACATAATATTTCTGATAGCTCATAGTGAAGGCTCCATTTCATGGTCATTATGATGGCCATCTTTATGGTGTTGAGATAATTCAACATCCTTATAATCAGTAACATCAAAGATTGTATAAGAAAGAACTACATTTTTGATTGATCCAGGAAGCTCGTCATCAAAAATTAATCTTACTGGAAGCAACGCATCCTCGCCCGGAGCTAGCTCTTGCTGCTCAAAACAAAAGCACTCTAGTTTTTTTAAATGTGCTGCTGCGTTTGAGGGGGCAACACTTGGAATTGCTTGGGCAGTCATCGTTGTTTTTGTAGTGTTCTTAACATAAAAAGTAGCTGTATGATATTTTCCAGTTTTAATATTGATAATATCCTTGGAAGGTTTAAACACCCAAGGCATTTCTTCATTATTATGTGAAACAAACTGAACAGATATGTCTCTTCCATTATCTATTTCGATATTGGTATCATTTGTTGCGCTTAACTGAATTTTTCCATTAAGACCCGTAACTTCGCAAAAAACATTGTAGAGAGGAACCAAAGCAAAAGAAAATGTAAACATTCCTAAAACTACAAAACATAGTGTTTTTATTGTTTTTTTAGATCCTTTATTCATCAGTCTACTCTAGGGGGCGTTGTAAATGTGTGATAGGGAGCCGGGGATTCTACTGTCCACTCTAAACCTCGGGAACCCTCCCAGACTTCAGGTGTTGCTTTTTTGCCACCCATTACTGTTTTTAATACTATAAATAGAAATAATATTTGTGATGCGCCAAACAAGAACGCTCCTACAGATGAGACCATGTTCCAATCAGCAAATTGAAGAGCATAATCTGGGTATCTTCGTGGCATTCCCGCAAGACCAATCCAGTGTTGGGGGAAAAAAGTTACATTAACGCCAATAAAAGAAAGCCAAAAATGTAATTTACCAAGTCTTTCGTCATACATGTTGCCTGTCCATTTTGGTATCCAAAAATAAACAGCAGCCATGATTGAGAAAATTGATCCTGGAACTAAAACATAATGAAAATGCGCAACCACAAAATATGTATCATGATACTGAAAGTCAGCTGGGGTTATAGCAAGCATTAGTCCAGAAAAACCTCCAATTGTGAACAAAACTACAAAAGCAATTGCAAAAAGCATTGGTGTCTCATATGTTATAGAGCCCTTAAACATAGTTGCAACCCAGTTGAAAACTTTTACTCCTGTTGGAACAGCAATTAACATTGTTGCCCACATAAAAAATAACTCCGCAGCCAATGGAAGGCCAACGGTAAACATGTGATGAGCCCAAACAACGAAAGATAAAATTGCAATAGATGTCATTGCCCATACCATTGATGTATGACCAAATAACTGTTTTCTTGAAAATGTCTCTATTATGTGTGAAGTGATTCCAAAAGCTGGAAGAATCATAATATAAACCTCAGGATGGCCAAAAAACCAAAAAATGTGCTGAAATAAAACTGGGTCACCGCCACCTGCTGCATTAAAAAAGCTTGTGCCAAAATGAATATCCATAAGCATCATAGTTACTGCTCCTGCAAGAACTGGCATCACTGCTATTAAAAGGTATGCGGTAATTAACCAAGACCAGACAAATAATGGCATCTTCATTAATGTCATTCCAGGCGCTCTCATATTCATAATAGTTACAATCACATTAATGGACCCCATGATTGATGAGGCACCCATAATATGAACAGAAAATATAAAAAAGGTAACGCTTGGAGGAGCATAGGTTGTAGATAAAGGCGCATAAAAAGTCCATCCGAAATTGGGGGCCCCACCCTCCATAAACAAAGAAGATAACAACACAAAAAATGCAAATGGGAGTATCCAAAAACTTAGGTTATTCATCCTTGGAAGAGCCATATCTGGCGCTCCAACCATCATGGGTACTAACCAGTTAGCCAGGCCCACAAAAGCGGGCATTACTGCACCAAAGACCATTATCAAACCATGCAATGTAAGCATTTGGTTATAAAACTCTGGCTCTACTATTTGCATGCCAGGCTGGAATAGTTCTGCTCTAATAACCAAGGCCATCGCCCCGCCAATCAAGAACATTGCAAAACTGAACCACAAATAAAGACTACCTATGTCTTTATGGTTTGTAGTATAAAGCCATCTAGTTAGGCCTTTAGCAGGCCCGTGATGGTGATCATCATGGTCGTGAGATTCTATTACTGCACTCATATATCTTCCTTTTATTTATACCTTTGGTTTTTTGTATTCAACAATATCCTTGGGAACAACAATTTCTCCATCTCCCTTTTCTGCATTACCCCAAGCCTGCCTTGTATATGTAATTACCGCTGCCATGTCTACTTCTGAGAGCTGATTCGCAAAAGACTGCATTGCAGCACCTTGAACTCCTTCCATCAAAATCTCTATATGCTTTGCTTTGTCATTTAGTGCTATGTCACTTCCAGCCAATGCTGCAAATATGCCTGGAATTCCCTGCCCATTAACTTGATGGCATGCAACACAATTTTTTGCATAAACATCTTCTCCTCTCTGGTTCAGCTCTCCCAGTGTCCAATCTTTTTCAGTTAACTCAGCCATTTTAAATGCTTCTTCTTTTTTACCTTGAACCCAAAGATCATATTCTTCTTGAGGCACTACCTTTACAACAACTGGCATAAAGCCATGGTTTTTTCCACATAGCTCTGTACATTTCCCTCTATAAATTCCAGGTTTATCTACAATTGTCCAAGCAGTATTAATAAAGCCAGGTATAGCATCTTGTTTAATAGCAAAATCTGGCATCCACCATGAATGAATAACATCATTAGCAGTAATTAAAAATCTGACCTTTTTGCCAACTGGTATCACTACTGCCTCATCAACCTCTTGAAGATAAAACTCTCCTTTTGGTGTTTTATTGTTTATCTCATCCCAATCAGTTGCTAAATTTGAGAAAAAGTTAATATCATCTTCAAGGTATTTATATTGCCATTTCCATTGGTAACCGACTACTTGGATATTAATATCTCCCTCTGCATCATCATAAATTTTAGTTAATGTATTAGAGGCGGGTATTGCCATAAATACCAAAATTAGGAATGGCACTATTGTCCAGGCTACTTCAAGTTTAGTGTTTTCGTGAAAGGTTGAGGGGTTTGGGTTTTTCTTTTTAGTATGAGCAAACATCGAGTAAAACATTACGCTAAATACTACTAACCCTATAGCTACACAAATCCAATAAATGAGCATATGTAAATCAAAAACTTCTTTGCTGATGGCCGTAACTCCTTCAGTCATATTTAGATCGCCCCAAGCGGCTAATGTATTGGTTGAATATATAGTTATGAACGCTGCAAAAAGTTTATTATTTATGTTAGTGGTAGCTGTTTTGAACATTAATAATCCTTTGCTTCAGAAAAACCTTAAAAATAAATAATTAATATATTTAATTATAACTAAAAATTATGTTTATTAGAAGTTTTAGCCTTATTTTAGGGCTGTAAAAAACTCTTTTTTTGTGCGGCTATGATAGCTTTAAATGCTTATAAATTCTAGGATTTTTTAGGTATAAAATCTTTTATTTTTAAGACCTCTGATGCATTAAACTTATTGTTATCAATAACGCCTTCATCTGGTTTATGCTCTTTAAAATCACAGCTCAAACAATAGATTGTTTGATCGTCTGCTGTAATTGCAATCTTATCTAATTCTTTACACTCTGGGCAGGTTGCACCAGCAATAAAGCGAATTAAGTTTTTAGACATTGATAGCGCTTAAATTAATTTTAGATGTGTCAGGAAATTTATCAAACCACAGCTCAAAAGAATAGGCCGCTTGGGCAATAAGCATTCCAGTCCCATCAAATCTATTTGATGAAAACTGGTTAGCCCATTTAAAAAATTCAATAGTGGCATTCCCATAATTCAAATCATAAAAAATTGTATTTTGATCCAACCCATTTGAGATATCCCAATCAAAAGACCCTGACAAACCAAGTGATGTTGCATTAATTAATAGATCAATATTACTGGCATCATTTTCATAAGCTTGTGCATCAAAATCAGAAAACTTATCTACCAATTTTTCAACATTCTCAGAAGATCTATTGTCAATCATTAATTTAGCTGGGTTCATTCTTGCAATTGCGGGGATTATGCTCTGACTTGCGCCGCCTGCTCCAAGAATTAAAACAGTTTTATTTTGTATCTCTATATTTTTATCAGCACAATCTTTCATAAACCCTAAACCATCTGTTGAGTTAGCTATGATCTCGTTATCGTTATTTTGACTAAGCGTATTTGCGGCGCCTAAAATCTTTACTTCATTAGACAATATGTGAGCTGATCGAATGCAATTTAACTTATGTGGCAAGGTGACATTGAGCCCAAGACCGCCTTCAGCAAAAAATTTTTTTATAAAATTATCTAATTCTGTGTCGGTAACATTAAATGGTTGATAGTCAATCTCAAAATCTAAGGCCTCGCTAAACTGGGAATGTATTAATGGAGATAATGAATGATCAATCGGGTCTCCTATTACTCCGAGCTTTATCTTAGAATTCATTATATTCTCTCATTCCAACTCTTATCTATGAATGCATTTAAAGCTTTGTTTTTATTTTTAAATTTAGTATCAGTATATGGCCAACTAACAAAAGGTGGTAAGGAGGCTAGAATTGATTCTGCTCTTCCCTTTGATTCAATTCCAAATTTCGTTCCCCTATCAAACAACAGGTTAAACTCTACATATCTTCCTCTTCTATATAATTGAAAATTTTTATCATCATTTGAAAATTTTTTATTTTTGTTAGTTAAGATAATTTTCTCATAAGAATTTATGTAGCATTCAGAGATTTTTTCTAATAGAGAGAGGCTAGCCTCGATATCTATATGCTTAAGTTGATCGAAAAATATCCCTCCTATCCCACGTTTCTCATTTCTATGGGAAAGAAAGAAATATTCATCACAATTTTTTGCAAATTTTTTGTAATAGGCTTTATTAAACAGATCTAATGTTAATTTAGCCTCTTTATGCCAAAATGATGCGTCTTGATATGAAACTATAAACGGGGTTAAATCAAAACCACCCCCAATCCACCAGTTAATAATTTTACGATTTTTTCCTAACTCAATAAATATCCTAATGTTCATGTGACTGGTTGGACAAAAAGGATTTGAGGGATGAGAAATCACAGAAACTCCAACTGCGTGAAATGCTTTAACATTAGTTGACTTTGATTTTGTAACAAGAGACGCATTGGGCAATTTTTTACCGTAGATTGATGAAAAATTTACTGCGGCTTTTTCTATTATATCTCCGCTAATAGAAATAGATCTTCCGCCTCCTCCCTTCTTGCGAACCCAATTTTGAGCTATTCTCTGAGCTGATCTTTTATTCAAAGATTTTAACCTTTTATCTATATTCTTTTGAACCAACTTAAGCCTTGCCTCAACTGTTTTAAGATTATTTTTTCTAAGGTTATTCACGAATATACTCCATGCTTTTTAAATCAATTATTGCAGAAGGCTTTAAGGCATCTCCATTATCATGAGCATACACCGCAACTTGAGAATCATTAAAAGTTTTCTTTACATCATCTAAAGAATTTATAATAGGAGAGTTGCTTATGTTTGCTGATGTTGAAACCATTAACCCATTAAAAGAAAGAAGTAATTTAGCAAGAGGTAAGTAATCACTTACTCTTATTGCAATAGTATTATTTATAGTTTTTAAATAGCCCTTTACATTATTATTTGCTTGAAATATAACTGTAAAATGGCCGGGCCAGATTGACTCCAAAAACTTAATTTGTTCAGGATCTATTTGAATAGAATAATCTAAGGCAGCAGGAATTGATGGGGCTAATAATATAAAATTTTTGTCGCTTGGTCTTTTCTTAAGTGAGCTTATTTTTTGACAAGCGGCTGGATTTGATGCATCGCAACCTAGGCCCCACACACCCTCAGTTGGGTGGATTAAAATTTTACCTTTTTTTAGCCAATTTGATGCTTCAGCAGGGCATAAAAATTCTTTCAAGCTAGTTTACTGAATTGATTCATTTGCTGCCAAAACATCATCGTGCATTTTAGATTTATAATCTGCAAGCTGTTTGGCAATTTTTTCATCTGTGGTGCCTAAAACTTGAACTGCACATAATGCAGCATTAATAGCTCCTGATTTTCCAATAGCAAAAGTTGCTACAGGAACCCCTTTTGGCATTTGAACTGTTGCAAGCAAAGAGTCCATGCCATCAAGGTCGCCCCCACCAAGTGGAATACCAAAAACAGGTTTGGTTGTTTGGGCTGCAATTGCTCCAGCAAGATGGGCCGCCATTCCAGCTGCAGCTATAAAAACTCTGACGCCATCTTTTTCAGATTCTCTTACTTTCTTAACAACCTCTTCAGGTGTTCTATGAGCAGAAAGTATAAACATGCGATGAGATACACCAAATTCCTTTAAGGTGTCTGATGCGGCTTGAACAATAGGCAAATCTGATTTAGAACCCATAAATATTGAAACTTGGATGTTATCGGACATAAAATAGCTCCTTGAAATTGATATAAATTATCCGTGTTGATTATAAAGAATGAACATATAATGTGTATATGGCAAAGCTAAAAATTTTAACATTTCCTGACCCACGACTAAGAAAAGTAGCTGTTCCTGTTACTAAATTCAACAAAAGTTTAGAAAAAATAACCTCTGATATGCTTGAAACCATGTATGCTGAGGAAGGTATAGGCCTTGCAGGCACACAAGTTAATATTCATGAGAGAATTATTGTTATGGATATTTCTGAGGAAAGAAATGAGCCAAGAATATTCATAAACCCAGAATTTAAGATATTAAACGACAAAAGTCTACTTTCTTTTACAGAAGGCTGCCTTTCTGTTCCAGGAATTCCTGAAGATATAACAAGACCAGATAATATTTACTTAGCCTGGCAAGATATTAAAGGCGTTGCCCATGAGGCAAAGCCATCTGGCCTTTTAACTGTATGCATTCAGCATGAAATTGATCATTTAGAGGGCAAGCTAATGGTCGATTACCTTTCTCCATTAAAAAGAGACAGAATTAGGAAGAAGGCATCAAAATAACCGAACTTTTAAGAAATTAAGCGAATTTAATATAAAATAATTTATGAAACTTTTATTTGCTGGCTCACCAGACTCTTCAGCCACAATTTTAAAGTCTTTGTTTGAAGAAGGCTTTGATATTGTTGGGGTTATAAGCCAACCAGACAAAAGATCAAAAAGAGGGAAGGGCAAAGAGCCATCTCCTGTATCAGTTGAATCATTAAGACTTGGAATCCCAACTTTTAAACCTTGCTCACTTGATGAATTATTTAAGAAAAAAATTGCGTCTTTAAGCTTCGATTTCTTAGTTGTGGCAGCATATGGAAAGATATTACCAAATTGGTTGTTAAATAGTACAAATGTAGCGCCTGTTAATATTCACTTTTCATTATTGCCTAAATACAGGGGCGCCTCCCCAATACAAGCTGCAATATTAAATAATGACAAAAAAACTGGCATCTCTATTATGAAGATGTCAGCTGGAATGGATGAAGGGCCAGTTTACTGTTCTTATAAACATGAAATATTACGATCCGACACTAAAGTTGATCTAGAAAAAAAATTAACCTCTCTTTGCGTAGAAAATCTTTCAAGGGACCTAAAAAATATTTACAAAAATAAACTTGAGCCGGTTGAACAAGATCTAAATAAAGTTAGTTACTCAGCAAAGATAGATAGGTTGTCGGGTAGGATTGATTTCGGCAAAGAAAAGACCTTGGTAATTTTTCAAAAGCACAAGGCCTTTTTTGGATGGCCTGGATTGTATTTTGAAAAAAATGGCATAGTAATTAAAATACACGGGTTAGATAAATATAATCCAAAGAAAGAGGGGGAAATGAATAAAGCATTTAAATTCGTTTCAAATGGTTTAGCTGTTAAAACAATAGATAAAAACATAGTAATTACTCACTTACAATTCCCGGGAAAGCGCATCATCAAATCTATAGATGCTGTAAATTCTTATTCTAATTTTTTTGAAGAATAATTTAATTTCAGCAGTTCTTTCAATTCTATAAAAAGAGGTTTAATTTATACCTATGAAAATTCTAATACTTGGTGCAGGAAGGGTTGGCAGCAGTCTTGCCTCAACATTATCCACACAAGAATATGAAGTCAGCATAGTTGATTTAAACAAAGATAAGTTGATGGCGCTTCAAGAAGATTTTGACCTAGCAACTGAAATTGGCCATGCTTCTCACCCGATAACTCTTCAGAGAGCTGGCGCTGATGAAGATACTATCTTGCTAGCTGTTACTAATAATGATGAGTGCAATATAACCTCTTGCCAAATTGCTAAATCAAAGTTTAGTGTTAAAAAAACTATTTGCAGGCTATCTGATTCCTCTTATCTTGAGTCGCTTGTGTCGTTTGGAGAAAACAGCATTGATATTGCTATAGGCCCTGAAAACGAAGTCACTGAGCATCTTGTTGATTTAATTAAACACCCTGGAGCAGAACAGATTGAATCATTTGCGAATGATTCCTTGAAAGTAGTATCTGTAAAAGCAAAGAAAGATGGAATGCTAGTAAACAGAGAACTTAAAAGTATAAAAAGTGATATGCCAGACACAGATACATTTGTTCCGGCGATATACAGAAAAGGCAAACCTTTAGTGCCTAGTGGAAAAACAATCATTAAAGAAAATGATGAAATATATTTTCTAGCAGCAGAAGGTGATATTGATGGCGTTGTTCAAGAAATGAGACTGCAAGACACCTCATTATCAAGAATTATGATTATAGGTGGGGGGAAAATAGGCTCTGCATTAGCCCAGGCCCTAGAAGAAGACTATAAGATAAAGGTTATAGATCCAGATAAAGAAAGGTGTGAGGTCCTTTCAAGCCAATTAAACAGGACAATTGTCCTAAAGGGAGAGGGATCTGATGAAGAGCTTTTAAAAAGTGAAAATATAGAGAATATAGATATCTTTTGCGCTTTAACAAATGATGATGAAACAAACATTATGTCTGCCTTCCTTGCAAAAAAACTTGGAGCCAAAAAAACTATTATTATTGTAAATAACTATACATATATAAATATACTTCCCAAAAATTTTGTTGACATAGCTCTGTCACCACAAAGACTAACTGTTTCTATGGTTCTTAGGCATCTTGCGAAAGGTGATGTGCCACAAGAGGTAATTTTTAAAATGCAAAGTGGGGCCGAGGCAATTGAGGGAATCATCCACAAAAATAAATTTACTGAAGATTTTTTTAATAAACCAATTTCTGAAATGCCGCTTCCAGAAAATTGTGTTATCGCTGCAGTAATAAGAGGAGAGAAAATTTTTATGAATTCAAAAGATTTGCTCTTGAAGCCTGATGACAGAATTATTGTGTTTATTCTTGGCAAAACTGAAAAAGAAAAAATAGAAAATCTTTTTCTAGAAGACTAATGAATTACAGATCAATATTTAATCTATTGGGTATTTTGCTTGCGATTTTTAGCCTTTCCTTCATACCTCCATTAGTGCTAACTTTCTTTTACGCTGAAAATAGCAGTAAAGTTTTTTTGTACTCATTCCTATTCTTGTTTATTTTGGGTGGGGTAATGTGGGCATCAACGCGTCAAAAAAGTCTTCCTCTTAATATTTCCGATGGGTTTGTTATTACGACTTTGTTCTGGGTAGTCCTTGCTTGCGCAGGATCAATTCCATTTTATTTCTTTGGCCTTAATCCAACTGATGCTTTTTTTGAATCAGTTTCTGGGATAACCACAACTGGAGCAACGACCATTGTTGGTCTAGATAATATGCCTAAATCTATTCTTCTATATCGACAACTTCTTCAGTGGATAGGTGGTATGGGTTTAATAATTTTAGCAGTAGCTGTAATGCCGGCCTTGGGCATAGGCGGAAGTCAACTATATAAAATGGAACTCCCAGGAAGTCACGGGAACCAGAAACTAACACCAAAGATTACAGACAGCGCTAAGGCTTTATGGAAAATATATGTTGGCCTAACTTTAGTGTGTGCGGTGCTTTATGTGATTTCAGGCATGACACTTTTTGATGCAATTGCCCATAGCTTAAGCACAGTTGCTGGGGGTGGTTTTTCAACACATGATTTAAGCATTGGATTTTTTAATAATGGTTTTATAGAGCTAGTATGTATTATTTTTATGTTACTTTCTGCTGCGTCGTTTGCTGTTCATTATGCAGCTATATTTGGTGGCAAGCCTCTTAAATATTTTTATGATTCGGAGTTTAGATTTTTTCTGTCTGTTGTATTTATAATTATGATATTATCTTTTATGTTTCATATCCTAAGTAACTCATATGCGGATTTATTTTCTGCTGCAAGCTCATCTATTTTTCATACGGTTTCTATAGTTACCACATCAGGCTTCACTACAGAAAACTTCTCGCTTTGGCCTGGATTCTTGCCATATCTCTTGCTTGTTGGAGCATTTATGGGCGCTTGTTCTCAATCTGTAGGTGGAGGCATTAAAGCATGGAGAGTTTTAATAATGATTAAGCAAGCCTATAAAGAAATCTTAAATATAATTCATCCCAATGCGGTTCTAACCACCAAGATAGGCACCAAAGTTATAGATGCAAAAATTGCTGAAAAAGTATGGGGGTTTTTCTCAATTTATGTCTTTGTGTTTATGTTTTTGCTAATGGCGATGCTTGGAACTGGATTAAATTTTGAGTCTGCTTTTTCTGCAGTTGGAGCTTGTTTAAACAACCTTGGGCCAGGACTTGGTGAGGTTGCAAACAACTATACAAATGTAACCGGTGTTGGAAAAATTATTTTATGTTTTGCAATGATTTTAGGAAGGCTTGAAATTTTTACACTTCTGGTGTTATTTACCCCTGCTTTTTGGCGACGTTAGTTTTTATAAATATCTCTTGGTTCTTTAGATAATTTTCTAAATTTTTTATATTCCCATGAGTATTGCTTTGGAGATTTTTTAATTTCTTCTTCCATTTCTTTGTTCATGATGTCAATCCCATTTTTTGAATAAATTTTATTATCAGGTTTTTTAAAATTAATAATATGGCCAATATCTTCTTCGTATGAAAGATAAGACATGAGAATTTTTTTATCTGATTTTTTTGCTAATTTTGGAGCTAAGGAAAATGAATAGCACTCATGGCCAAAAAATGTAGAGTAAGTTCCAAGCCCGTCAGCTGGAACTTGATCAGATGCCATGCATGTCATCTGATTATTTTCCAGCGCAGTTAGGATGGTCTTTACCCCTCCAATTCCAACTTCAACCATTTTACAATTACCCTCTTCTCTGAATTGTTTTACAAATTGATTTATCGGTTTTAATTTAATTTTTTTATAAAGCGATGTATGTGGCCTTTGTGTGCTTATCCACCTTAATAAAAAATCTATACTTCTGTTATGTAATGCAAAAATTATAAGCCCATCTTTCTGTTCAGGGGTTTTGAATAAAAATCTGTTATTAATTCTTTTGGTTTGATAAATAATTTTTTTACTAGATCGCGACCATGTGTATAGAGTTTCATAAACACTTTTTAGTGTCTCTTTATAGCTTTCTTTGGCTAAAAGTTTTAATTCTTGCTCATCAAGGTTTGGAAATGCTATTGATAAATTCTTCTTTGTTACATTAAATGAAGAGGAAAGCCTTAAAATGCTTAACGGCATAGCTTTAAATGCTATATCACATAACAGGAAAGCAAATCTTAAAGAAAAAATAGATAAAATATAAAAAATTGTTTTCATTTTTGAAGTTTTTCTTAATTATCATCCTTTAATTAACAATTTTATAGCTTTATCTGCATAGAGTTGCACAAAAACTCTATTGATCTAATTAAAATAGCTGCATAATGTACTCTTCTTAAATATGAAAAATAAAGGCTTATTTTGACAGCAAAAACAATGGATGAGCTAGTAGCCCTGTGTAAAAGAAGGGGGTTTATATTTCAATCCAATGAAATTTATGGGGGCTTACAGGGTGTTTATGATTATGGCCCCTTAGGCGTTGAACTTAAAAATAATTTAAAGCAAGCGTGGTGGAGAGAAATTGTTTTTGATAGAGATGATGTTGAAGGTATAGACGCTTCAATATTAACCAAAGCAAATGTTTTAAAATTTTCTGGTCATGAGAGCACCTTCACTGACCCACTTGTAGATTGTAAAGAATGTAAATCTAGATGGCGCTCAGACCAATTAAAATCAAAAAAATGCCCTTCTTGTGGATCTAGGGACCTTACTGACCCACGACCTTTTAATCTAATGTTTAAAACATCAATTGGTCCAGTTGAGGACAATGATTCATTTGCATACTTAAGACCTGAAACTGCTCAACATATTTTTACAAACTTTAAAAATGTTGTAGATTCAACATCTAAGCAGCTTCCATTTGGAATTGCTCAAATTGGTAAAGCATTTAGAAATGAAATTACTCCTAGAAATTTTGTTTTTAGGGTAAGAGAATTTGAACAAATGGAGCTTGAGTTTTTTGTTACTCCAGGTGCTGATGAAGAATGGCATAAGAGTTGGGTAGAGCTAAGGTTAAGGTGGTGGAACGACCAAGGAATTAAAAGCGAAAGCTTAGAATTATATAATGTTCCTGAAAACGAGCTTGCTCATTATTCAAAAGCTACAGTTGATATTATGTATAAATTTCCTCATGGCCTTGAAGAGTTAGAGGGCATAGCGAATCGGACAGACTTTGATTTAGGTTCACACAGCAAAAATCAAAAAGAATTGGGTTTAAGTGCAAATGTATTGGAGAACAGTGAGTCAAACGCAAGGCTTGCAACACAAGACCAAGAAACTAAAAAATGGACCGTTCCATATGTAATTGAGCCTTCCGCTGGTGTAGATAGGGGCGTTCTTGCCATACTTAATGAGGCCTATAGGGTTGAGAAGTTAGAAGATGGTAAAACAAGAACTGTTTTAAATTTAAAGCCTCATTTAGCACCAATTAAAGCAGCAATAATTCCACTAAAAAAGAACCA
>MDSZ01148737.1_pt1 | contig 16027 bp, 20 predicted proteins | sample 811201 | NCBI WGS metagenome assembly MDSZ01 (sample SAMN05326647, study PRJNA326480) | marine metagenome | isolation source: seawater | place: Indian Ocean: North | collected 2010
AGCAGAAAGAATTATCAGAAGGATGGAGGTTTCTACTGGTGGCTCTGCTATGGGTATGGTTGAGGCACAAAAAGCACTAAGGTCTATTTATGGTGATATGAGTGAAAGCGAGGAGAATAACTTTAACGAAATGGTGTTGGCAGAAAGAATAATTGCGATAGATAAACATAGGGTAGCTGCCGCTAGACGTGAGATTAAACAATTAACTGGGGATGAAAGAGGTACGTTCAGAGTTTTTAATACTGGGGATGATAGTCATTTAAAAGAATTGCGTAAGGCATTAAAAGACCATAAGTATAAGCCTGATACTGATGGTTCATTTGTTATATTGAAGCTTGAGCAAGATAAAAACAACAAGAGAAAAAAACTAAAAATCCCTTATGAGTATAAGGAAGAAGCTGAAGCTGTAATGGCATCATCTCAAGAGGTTGACAGAATACTTCGTGAGTCTGAGATACTTCACCCCGGTCAAAGCAATGCTGCCATTCAACAAGGGTTGTTAGATGAAATGAAAGAAAAAGACCCTGTTGCTTTTATGGAAATGCAAAAGAAAGTTACCGCTTATTTTAATATATATAAGAAGCAGTTAGAGATTATGTATGAAGAGGGGCTAATAGCTTCCGATGATTACAAGCATTTCAAAACAGTAGGCAAATACTCCCCCAGACAATACCTAAAATTTTTTGATCCTGATATAACCAACGATCATTTGATGGCATTAACTACTGGTAGTACCGGGTCTATTAACATGGATTCAGCTAACTTGTTGCGAGAATATATTATAAGTATGCACAATAGGATAGCCAAAAATAAAGCTAACGTAGAATTATATTATGCGGCTAAATCTGGTGAAGGGGATGGGCTTGTATCTATTGTCGATGAGGATGTCGAGGAAAAAGTTGGGGATAATTTTAAATTAATTAGTGCTTACGTTGGGGGTAAAAAATATAGATTAAAAATGCCATTGGAAGTTGGTAGGAACTGGTTGGAAAGTGAAAGCGGTCTGTCTCGTGATGCGGCTAAGACCTTGCGTAAATGGAGTGGTGCTGATCTTGTAAGGGCTGGGGCTACTGGTTACAACCCAGAGTTTGCCGTTACCAACTTACCTCGTGACTTAATGTTTTCTTGGTTTAGGACTAGAGAGTACTCTAGTTGGGTTCCAATGGCGATACCGCAAATGGCAAAAAGATTATGGGATGTGCGTAAAGATGTTTGGCATAGAGGGGATGAGCCTATAGGGAAAGCTAAACAATACTTGGAAGAGTATGGCATGATGGACTTCATGACTCAACAAGGATTTTTTGGGGGGAAGGCATGGAAACATTACGGCAGTAAATCTTCTTGGCAGAAGCTTCAAGATATGGCTTCCTTTGTTGGTTCTAAAACAGAGCTATGGGTAAGGTTAGCCTTAAGGGAGCAGGCTATTAAAAATAGGGCGGCTAAAAATAATGGCATTGTAACAAAAGAAATGAGAGAGCAGGCTACTTGGATAGCTAGAGGTTACTTAGATTTTTCCAAGGGTGGTTCGATGGTTAAAACTGTAGATCATGTTGTGCCATATCTAAATGCATCAGTTATTGCCACTACTGGATTAGCCGAAACCCTTTTTGGCAAGGGTGGTACTGGTTATCATGGCAAGGATAGTAAGTATCTTATCAATGAGGGTAACCGTGTTGCGTGGTTTAAAATGTCACAGTTCTTTGTTCTCACTACGTCTTCTATCATGGCTAATATGCTTCTATGGGGGGATGAATACGATAAGATGGATGATGATGACAAGAACAACAACCTTGTTATCCCACTACCTTTCATACAAGAAATAGATAAGCTTGGAAGAAAAGCAATAGGTATGTTTAAGGTTCCTCTTGACCAAGGGCAAACTATGATTACAAGTTTAGCAGGAGCTTTACTTGGTCATGCATTAAGAACGATGGGGTATGGTAATGGGGATACGGTCTTTGACAAGTATGCCAATAGAAGACCAGAGACTATTAGAGAAGGTGTCATGCGTGGTGTCCCAAATCTTTCAGCCCCACCTGTTATAAAAGCTTTTGCTGGCTTAATGAATTATGATCTATATAGAATGGGGCCGGTATTTCCGGGTGAGCCAAAAGAAAATTTAGGTGATGAATATGCAGGTAGGACTCCATTTGACCATCCATTTTTAAGTATGTCAGTAAAGAAATTAAATGAGTTAATGCCTGAGTTTAGTGGTCTTATACCAGCAGAACCATTTTCTCCTGCAAGAATAGCTTTTGTATTTAATACTATGTTTGTTCCAAGTAACAGCTTTATTAAATTTTTTCAAGGATTATTCGGCCCGTGGACAGGGTTTGAAAAGAAAGTGTTTGGCGAGGACAACATTCAAGAATACGAAAATCTGATTGATGCTGATATAAGGGACAAAGTTAAGTTAGTCCCCGGTGTTGATAGGTTTTTTGAGATGACAAAGAAAGAAAATAAAGAGGATGCAGAAAGAGTAGAAAGAATTACCATTAAGAATAACGAGAGAGAGTTAAAGCATGAAGCATATATAGATGGCTACTTATCTGTCTTAAACGAGATGCCACCGCCAGAAGGCAAAAGGTCTGGTCTTACCCCAGAGGCTCATGCTCTAATTAAAAAGACTTTAAAATATATCCATGAACAAAAGATGAATCCTCAAGAAAGAGATAGGGCTATCAAAAAAGTTCTTGATGCTAAATCTTTCAAGGCATCTGTTGGTGTCCTAGATTCACCAGAGTTCTGGTACAAAGTTACGAGAGAAGGCGACCCTCAAGTTCGTGCAGAAATGATTTTTTACAAATGGCAAAAACATCCAGAAGGGCGTGTCCAATTAATGAGGGAATTTAGAAGGCTGAAAAGAGTTTCAAATAAGAACACCCAAAGATATTTGAATGCCTTCATAAGAAATGAACGCTCTCGCAAAGAGAAGGTTTTGGGATTTAGGAGTACTGGAAGGTGAAGGGTATTGATGATTACATGACGAAGGATGGTGTGCGTGTGTTGCGTGTCCACTATTCTGCTGATGAAGACAAAGACCCTAACACTAAAGATGGTGCTAACTGGATGGCAAAGTCTTTGATAGGTTATCCGGGTGGTACAAGTGGTGCTAAGTGGCGAAGGGAAATGGAGATTGACTTCAACGCACAAGGCGGTCAACTTGTTTTCCCTTGCATGGATAAGCATAAGGAAAGAATATACATACCATCATATGATGTAGTCCCAGAAGCTTGGAAACTATATGGTGGGTTTGACTACGCAGGTAGAGGGACAACAGCTTTTATGGTTGTTGCCTACGACAAGATAAGTGATTCTTATTATGCGGTGCATGAATTTTATAAAAGGAAGTCGGGGTATATTGCCACCTCTGATGCTATTAAATCCTATAAATATTTTGATAGGCTAGAGTGGATTGTTGCTGACCCTAGTATGTGGTCTAAGACACAGGAACGTGGTGACGGTGGCGATCTTGTAAGTATGGCTCAACTATTTAGTGAGCAGGGTATCCACTTTCTTAAGGGAACTAGGGGTGGGGATACAGAGTTTGCTGAATTAGTTAACGAACAAATGTGGGGTGGGTTTGACAAGAAGGGAAACAAAAGCTGGCAACCAAGATATAGGATAAGTAAGTCCTGTTTAAATCATTGGAATGAGATGTCACAATGGCGTTATAATGAGTGGACTACAAGTACAGGTCAGAGTAGGAATGTAAAAGAAACAATGATAGACAAGAACAATCACAGCATTGATGCTGTTAAATATTTGTTTAAGATGTTGTCCAGTAATTGGATGGCTGACAAGGTGGACAGTTTTGATATGTCCAGACACGTTATTAACTAGGAGATTATTATGAAAGAGCAAGGATTAACTGTAGAAAATTATGTTGCCCCAAATACTTTAACAAATAATGATGGGGAAGAACTTGATTGTTCTCGTGATGGGCAGAAAAAGTTAGATGCTAGGGCAGGGAATATAAAGAATGTAGATGATGTCCCTATGACCCCAAGAGAACTGATGGATGGCCTTAGTGGAAGCAACTACTAAGATAATAAATAGCATTGGCGGTCTTGCTCTTAAAATAAAGGGCAAGTATTATTCATGCAATAGTGTGATGGCATCAATGTTTCTTGGTAATGATGACCATACAAGTGCTTATCTTGTAGCTGGTTGTAGATTAAAAAGAAACGAGTACCACTTGTTTGATGAAATGATGGGGCATCTTTCACCAGAATTTATCAAGAACATGAAGAAGTTTCTTGTTCGGAACAGGATAGAAAGGGTGATACTCTTGTGTTCCGATGAAGACTTAAGGAATAGAATGAGGAAGGAGCTTGGTTGCAGATTTATTTTTGAAGAGGAAAGAAGAAGAAAGAATGCATCTGTAATATTAAGAGAATGGTTTGGAAGGAACAAACCGGGGACTGAAGAATCAGTTCTTAAAATTTGGGGTGATTGCAGAGAAGCTGTTAAATCTAATTACCCACCAGTTCGTGATTGCATAGTCAAGCTACTTGATTGGTATGACAAGCGAGCTAAATCAGTCAATAGTATTCCAAAAACTTTATCTATAAGGGCTGGATATGGATAGCAACGATACAGAAAGCGCAATGCTTGGGAAGAAGTTCACCAAGCAAGATATTTTTATTGACCAAATAATTACTAACCCATCTAAAAGTAAGATTCAACTTGCCTTAAAGTCTGGGTATGCCACAAAGTCTATAGACAAAACTGTTGGCAGACTCATGAAAGATAAGGCTTTCCTCACTAGGCTAGAAGATAGAAAGAGAGAGATACAGTCTAGGCTGTTGGTTTCTGCTGATAAGGTTGCAGAAGAGTACGCAAGAATAGCTTTCCTTGACCCTAAAGAATATGTTGAATATACCCAAGACGGTGGTATAGTTTCTAAAAACTCTAGCCAAGTTGATCTAAGACCTGTTGTTGAGATACAAGAGAGCAGATCAGGCAAAGGTTCTAATGGAAAGAATACTGTAACATTAAAGTTCCATGACAAGATGGATGCTTTAAAAGCATTAAGGGAGATGTTTGGATATGACAAGCCAGCTAAACACGCTCACCTCGTTGCAGGGAGTGGACAGGGAATTGATTCAAAAAAAATTGAGTCAGCTATCTTCGGACTCCTTGGAGGAACTACATCGACTACTCCTTCTTAAACATTGGGCTGAACATCCAAACAATTTTATATTCTCTGGGTTCGTAAAGACCAAGGATGAACATGATTCGGATAGTCCTGTTAAACCATTCCCAGATAAGCCGTATCTAAGGGAAGTAATAAACGTAGTTCACGAAGCAGACAGACTGTTTATACCTAAGAGTAGACAGATTAGAATGTCATGGGTGATGGTGTTGTATGCCTTATGGGTTGCCCTTTTCTTTCCACACCAATCTATATTTATACAATCTAAAAAAGAAGAAGACGCTGCCGCTCTGGTATTTGACAAGAAGATAGAGAACTCAAGGATGAGTTTCGTCTACTTTCATTTACCAGATTGGCTTAAGGCTATGGTTCCTATTGATACTAGCTATGCCAAAATCAGATTCGCAAATGGCAGTATTGTATGGGGCATACCAGAGGGTGGTCATATTATTAGATCGCATACTGCTAGTCTGGTTATATCAGACGAGTGTGCATTCCAACCAGAATTTGAATCAGCATACACAGCGGCAATCCCTATGGCTAAAAAGATTATAGGACTAAGCTCTGCATCTGGTGGAACTTTCTTTGGAGATATAGTATGTGAAGTAATTTAATAAAGCCAAGTTAACATTTGAGATTTTTCTTCGTCTATATCAACATGGATAAACTTATTGGTTCCATCAATCCCAATTCGTTTGAACAATCCATGCTTGAATATTAACTCTAGTAGTGCGTACCGTTCCCTACTGCTTGTAGCCGCTATGTCGGCCGCTTCCCCTTTTAGATGGGAGCTTGTAGGTCTTGATACGGAAAGGGGGTGGTCTGGACACCGAAATCCTGACGTGATTTTGATTGGCATACGGTAAAGTTCACGCAGTTTGTCTAGCTTTTCTACTAGCTCTATCTTTATTCCATCCTTACCACAATGTTGACAGGCAAATTCTTTTGAACTGAAATACTTTATATCTTCCCAATCAGCAATCTTTACTAAGTCCATCTTTGCTCCTTCTTTCATAGGGTTCATCCCAAGGCACAGTTCCCCTTGGCTTGCTTTCTTTTCTTCTATCTATTTGTTTGCAAAAAGCATCTAATGGTATCACAGAATAATACTTTTCACACGGGCTAACATCATCGTAAGCGATAGCAACTCTCCATTCTTCCCTGCTCTTTCTGAAAAATAGCACAGGCTTCTTATCATTTGCCTGTTCAACGGTTTGTTTCCACCATTTTTCTATGCATAATTTTTCTTGGAACTTTACTTCTATTGCCCATCCATCTAAACCTAATACATCATAACCACCGTCTGCTGTTTGCATTAAGTTTCTTTTGTATTCACCACCAAGCTTATCACTTAGTATCTTGCAAATCTCCCTCTCCCCTCTCTGTCCTTTCTGTCTGCTTGCACGACTCATCTGCTGTTTCTCCTTGGCAACAGGGTGAATAGTTTTGTCCACATTGGTTGCATTGTATATGACCGTGAATTTCTATTGGTATTGTTGTCATGTTGCATATACTACATCTCTCGCCATTCATTTTTTCTCCCAAGGTTTGAATAAATTATCTGGGAAACTATGCAACTCGCTTTGATCCATCATATAAACAGGGCCGTTACCTAGTGTTCCTAGATGTTCTTCGTTAATAATCTCTGGGGCATAAGCCCACCCTATTATTTCATATCTAGGCATAGAACCTACAACAAGAACATAAGAATCACAGTCTGATATTTTCTTAGTTGAAGACACGAGCAACCTTCCGTTCTTATGCTTTGTTGTCTTAACATCAACCGTCATACCATGAGCAACGAAGTCATACTTGCCCGGTACGATAGAAAAATCTGGGTACAAATTGCACATCTTCGCAAAGGCTAGTTCGCCACCAACACCCTCTACTTCTGTCTCGTAGATAGACATTGTTCCTGCCTTCTGGTTGACTATACCGTTCTTTCTATTAGAGGCATACCTTTCCTTGCCTATAATTGTTGCTATGATCCTTTCGTTTTTGTTGAGTTCCATATTAATTACACCTTAAATATTGCATCTTAATTTTTTCTAGTTCGTTGAAAAAATCTATTCTTTCTCCTTCTGTTATATTCCTAATGTCTCTTTTATTTACAGCCATCTTTGCCGCCCATACATTATAAGCTATAAGCTCTATCCTTGATAGGTCTTGAGGCAAGATTGGAAATTCACTTTCCCTTTCAAGCCTTGATTTTCTTAATGCTTCTTTCATTTCTTCTCTTGCTTTATCTAGTTCTTCTATTGTTGGCTTCTTTTTTTCTTTCATTTCTTTTCTCCTTTTAAAATTTTACCACCAAATTTTTTACCTTGATGGAGCCAGTAAATCATTTCTTTATCCAGCCCCTTTAACCTTGGCAGTTCACTCTCCATGTATACAGCCAAGTCTTTCTTCTTTAACGCATCAAACGCATGGTAATCTCTAGCTAAATAGAATGATTCACCAAGGTCTGGTGAGTGTAGCATGATGTATCCTTGCTTCTTATATTGTTCTCGCCACCTTTCTACTTGAATAATATCAAGTTGTTTAAATGTTTTATCAAGGGCATCCCTTTGCTTATCTGCTATTGTATCACCTTTGGCATCGGGTAAGAATTTTTTATACAATTCTCTAGTCTCATCCCCTAATGTCATAAGTATTAGAGGATCATCAGGCTCTACCCCTTTCTTTTCAAGTACAGCATCAGCATCCGATTCATATTTTCCCACTTGGCATCTCTCCTTCCGTCATTAATTGAGTACGCTCATTGTAGTTAAGGTATATGTTTCTAGGTGCTACACCATTACGGTTCTTTCTAAGATTAACTATGTATTGTTTGTATTTTTCTGGTTCGTTGTCCCCCTTATCTGTATTCTTAATCCATTCATAATAAAGAATCATAAACGTGTCAGCGTCTTGTGCTAACTGCCAACACTCACCAATGTTTGAAAGCTCTGGGTCTTTTTCCCCATCCCTATTCATCTGTGCTACGACAACCAGTTTTATTCCAAGTGTTGTGCATACTTGCTTGAGCATCTGGTTGTATCTTCCAAGGCTAATCCTCTTGGAGTTTTCCTTGAAGGCAAGCTTGTCATTCCTTATGTGTCCTATGTAATCGACAATCACCACCTTGATGTCATGCCTAGCATGATACTTGTGTATCAATGTTGTTATATGATTTATATTCTTCGGTGTATTGTCGGTCATATACAAAGAAGACTCTTCAAGTTTCTCTGCAAACCTAGCCACCAGTTTGAAATCTTCTGGGTTGTTCCCATAATCACCAGTATCTATCTTATCAATCTCAACACCAGAGAGTATGCTTAGAACACGAGTTACTATTTCATCTATGTTCATTTCAAGGTTGATGTATAGAACTGGAACTTTTGAGACAGCTAAGTTCAATGCTATGTTTAAAGATAGCCCTGTCTTACCAACTCCTGTACTTGCGGCTATGCAGTTAACATCTCTTAATCTTTTCATGTACCTATCTAACAATGGGAAACCTGTTTGGTATCCACCTGTTTCTTCTGGTGCTTCGTACCTTTGCTTTGCATTTTTATATCCAAGCTCTGCCATATCTTCTGGTGAATAAACATCGACTGATGTTTTATTGCTTTCGACTTCATTCATCAGCTTGAATATAATGCCATGTGTTTCATCAAGGACATCTGATGGGTCATCATCTATCTTAAACCCATCATTTATTATTGGCTCCATCTGTTGGATAAACTTCCTTTTAATTGCTAGAGCCTTTACCTTTTTACAATGATGAGACAAGGCTGTTGAGGTTGGCATATAATCTTCGATAACACTTAACTGCTCAAGCCCACCTACCCTGTCAAGGGAACCAGAGTTCTTTAGTTCTTCTGAAACACTAAGAACATCTATTGGTTTACCTTTCTTGCTTAATGATTCCATAGCACTAAATGTTAACCTTCCTATTTCAGTATGAAAGTCTTCAGCATCTACTAATGATAGAGCTTCGTGAAGACCCCCTTGAGAACCGGGGTGGAAGATAGAACCTAGTACTGAGAACTCAGATTCTCTGGAGAATGGAACCATTCTTCCAACATCAAACAATGGCTTACTCATTTAGCATCTCCTTTCTGTATTGTGCTAATCTTGATTCTTCCTTCTGAAGTTGTAACCTACGGACTTCAGATAAAGAACCAAATGTTGCGGCCTTGGTGCTGTTCAATCTCATAGTTTGGATAGCATCAAACCATTTGATTAAACCCGGTATGTTCTTGGAGTTTTGAAGCCAAGGATCATTGCACTCAAGAAGAAACTTGAATGTCTCTAAAACATTCTCGTATCCTACTGCCGTTGCAAGAGCATTTATATTCTTGCCTTGTTCTTGGTAGGCTTTATTACTATGAGGTACACCGAAGTGTTCCATGTATATAGTCTTCAAGTCACCAATGATTTCTCCTGCAGTTTTCTTGGTCATTAGTCCTCCTCATTAAAATTTAAATATCGTTGACCAAATCTTTTTAAACTTATATCTATGTAGTCTTGATTTAATTCTATTCCAATCACCTTCCTTCCTAGTTTAACAGCCACAACCCCAGTAGTACCTGACCCCCAGAAAGGATCAAGCACCGTGTCGCCTTCTTTGCTACCTGCCTTTATGCAATACTCTGGCAACTCTGGTGGAAACACAGCGAAGTGTGCCTCGTTATATGGCTTGAGGTTAATATTCCATACATCTCTTTTGTTCCTAAATTCACCAGTATTAGTATTGATTGAGTTCATTGAAGTGCCTCGCCTTTTATCTGGGCGTTCACCTCTCTTGTCTCCTGCGTATGAAGCACGTTCTTGCAATGCTTCATAGTCAAAGTAATACTGTTTACTCTTGGATAGTAGAAAGATATACTCATGTGATTTAGTACATCTATCTTTGACAGGTTCTGGCATAGCGTTAGGCTTATTCCATATGATGTCCTGTCTCAGATACCATCCATCATTCCTTAATGCTAATGCTAACAGCCAAGGAATCCCCACCATATCCTTTGGTTTGATTCCATCTATCTTATTATTAAGAGCAGTAGACTGAGCATTCCTTCCTCGATACAAAGGGTCTATCAAATCCCCCTTGTGTCCAGTACCACAATAGGTATCTCCTATGTTTACCCATAGTGTGCCGTCATCTTTCAATGCTTTTCTGACTCCACGAAACACCTTAACCATATTCTCTATGTATTCTTCTGGTGTTTCCTCAAGTCCAAGCTGGTTGTCAATCCTCTTGGCTCCGCACTTTGGACAGGTTGTCTTATAAATTGCATCACCAACCATAGGATTATTCTTGTGTCCTGTTATGGTATGTTCACTCTTCTTTGAATCTCTGGCATGAGAGCAATCATCTTCACCGCCAACCCATGTGCCAGTACCATAGTCACGCAACCCCCAGTAAGGTGGGGATGTGACACAAGTTTGTATTGAATCTTCCTTTATATGCTCTAGCATTTCCATTACATCTCCATGCATGATGAATGGAAAGTCCCAATCATGTTCCATACTTCACCTCCTTTAGTTTGGGTTTCTCTATTAACCTTTGAAGATAATCGTACATGGTTCTTCTCTTCTCAGGATTCATTTGATTGTACCTCTCAGTTACCTCTGGCAATTTATGGTTAGCCATCCTCTGCACCCAATCATAAGGCACACCCTTGTCTATCAGGCGAGTAACAAATGTTCGCTTGAAAGAATGAACATCAGTATTCATTATCTCTGGATGTATCTTAGCTACACGTTCCCTTGCGGATTGGTACTCATAGTTATTCATTGTGCGAACTTTAGTTAGTTCATTACTCATCGGTCTGGGTTCAACTTGAAATACAAAATCATCCAACCCATATCTTTTATACTTCTGTCTCTCAACTAAGTCCTTTGCCGTATCATTTAAAACAATATAAGCAAACTCCTCTGTCATATGCTCTTCGGATTTCATTAACTCCTTTGGTACTTTGAAATAAGATATTTCATTTCCACCATAACTAAAATCCATTGGTGCATAAGGATCATCATGGCAAAGAAACTTCCATCTAAGATTGCACACTACTGCATCACGCTGTCCTGTATTAATACTGAACAATGCCATGTCTCGTAGGTATTCTGGAAGTTCATTCAGCAATAGAATCTGAAGGTCATAGTCAAGATGGCTTTTCTTTTTAGGTGGGTTAAGCCCATAGAAGTAACCTTCATCTTTGTCTAGCTGTCTTATTGGTGTGAAGTAATCAATCAGTCCGTACTCTGAGACTGCTTTCTTACCTATCATGTTGACGAATGCCAACTCTTTATTAAGGGTAGTGATGGATAGCTTACTTGACTCGCAACGATCCATTACATATTTGTTAAGCACATGAACCATATCTCTCCTAGATTGCTTCGGTCTTGTGCCAAGATCATTGAGGTACATATTACCAATGTAGGATTTTAACTTATGGTAATACTCAAGGTCTTTGTTGGATGTTTTCTTTGTGGTGAATGAAAAGTATTCATCGCAAGCTTCGTTAAATGTAGCTTGCTTATGCTTCTTATCATTCTCCAACTCACTAATGATAGCGGCCATAGCCAACTGAGCTTTGCCCCTGTCTTTAGTGCCTGTGCTTATTCGTTTTCGCTTTCCCCCAAAGTATCCTTCAACCTGCCAATAGGGAGAATGCTTTCTTCTGCTGAGTCTGAGTGTGCATCGTTGCATTGCTCTTCTCCTTGCATTCCGTCTGCGTTAAGGTTAATATTCTCCTTCTCCATCTCTTTTAATCTCCACTTTCTTCTGTCTGTTCGCTTTTCTTTCATAGCTTCCCTCTTTGCCATAGCTATGTGCTTCTGCTGTTTCTGCCTTGCAACATAGCCAGAGTTCTTGAAGTCATGATTAGCTTTATCCTTTAGTTCATCTGTGTTAATAACTCTAATTAAATTACCTTCACCATCATATACTTTTACTGGATATAAATAACTCATAGTATCTCCATTCAATTAAATAAAGTGGGGGCTTGGCATAAACCGTGGCCCCCTCACGGTAGATATTTTTTTGACCCCCATGCCTTGGGTCATTCCCTATTCAATATAAACAAACTATTTATTTAGGCCCTTCTTGAATCCCATATTAATAGTGTGGCGTTATTGCCATGTGTTAGTATGCTGAACCTATCCGCACATAGTTTGGGCTGTTTAAAGTCTAGCCAACATTCCAGACTAATATGTAAAATAGAAAAGCACACAACGGCAAGAGGTAGAGGGGGAAAGGAGGAGAAAGGAGAGAAAACCCCCCGCCTTACCGTTGTGTGCAGAGTTACTAGCTGACTACTCTTTTACCTGACGTTTGCTAATTAAGAGGCAACAGGCGTTTCACCTACAGCAAGAAGGCAGAGTAGCCGGGTTATACTTGTCCGCTAGTATCGGGATACAAGTTCAAAGGATGCCTCTCATGCGATTGTTAAATTGGTATGCTATCTCCATAGTCTTCGGAGACAGGGACACCGCCCTCAATAGGTTCACTACCACCATCACTACCTTCCCATCTTTTGAGATGTTTGAACTGTGCTTTCTTTAGATCAAGCATCATCTTCAATGTAACATCACCAGTATCCCTATCTTTCTGTGGCTCTGGTATGTAAGTAGTAACAGCAAGTCTTCCAATAGAACCAGAAGCAACTTGTATCCCTTCATTAACTATAAAATCTGTTACATTTCTACCTTCGCAATCCTCAAGTACAGGTTGCATGGTTACTGTCTTGCCATTCTTTTGAAACGCCGCATTACATCTTGCGGTAATGACATAGTTACCATCCTCATCTGTCCAGTATGGTGGCTTGGTAGCTTTAAACTTTCCTTTGTATTCATCCTGTGTCAAAGACCAGACTTCATCTATGTTCTTTTTAAAGTCAGACTTTTCAAATTCATCTGGTGCGAAGGCAACCTTCACGCTGTACCTTGCATTGACATCAGTTCGTTCTGCCGGAATACTACCACCCTGTCCATCTCTAGCTGAGTTGCTCCACTTGCTAGGTTGATCTAACCAAGGGTAGTTGAATGTTCCGATTGGTGTTAAGTATCTTACTTTCTTCTTCGTAGCCATTGATTTGCTCCTCGTTATTTAATTAAGAGTTTTCTGATTCCTCTGGAATCAGTTTTAAATGTGGCGATTTCATCGCCTTCATGGTCAGCCAAGACCCCACCCTCTTTCATATGATGGATAATCTTGTTGGCATGATGTAGCTTTTGATCTTCTAAATATTTTATCTCACTCTTAATATTCTTAAGGCTATTAACTGCCCTATTAATATCCTGAGTAGAGACAACTAAATCTCCGTCAGATTCTGGGAACTCCTCTCTGAGTTTTTGGTTGGTAGATAAGGTATAGCCCACGTCTGGTTCTATACCCAGAGTAATTCTATTCCAGATAGTTCGTTCTTTAGCTAACAAAGAATGCAATTCGATGTCACTAAAATCAAACGAATGTATCTCTATTGTTGGTGGATAGTTCATAAACAATACAGCTAAATCTGCCTCATGTATTCCAAGAACTAAACAATAATGTTTTATTTGGGAGCGATAGTTTGGTGGGATGATGCCACTACCGTCCTTTCCCCATTTATTCCTAGAGTATGCTGTCTTACACTCTAGTATCCTTTTCTTTCCTACAACCCTTCGATCAACATGACAACCCATAAATGGTTTGCCATTATATAAATGTTTCTTACTCCATACAGTACGATTGTCTCTCCGTACTTTGTTGCCTGTCCTTTGCGTATACTTCCTAGATATGTAGTCTTCTAACTCATGACCAATCTCAAGGTGAGGGGCTGGTTCGATACGATCATCCCACTCTCCCCTCTTAACTTTATACAAATAGTATTCGTCATGATATACGTTTGTTCCGTCTAGCATAGAAGCATCCGTTCCAAACAAGCCTTGCTTCCTGTCCTTAAGCTGTTGTTTAGTAAGGCTCATAAGCTATCCTATAATAAATGGTTGATAAAGTCAAACTTAATAGTAAAATATGGGGTTGTGAGTCTCTGGTATATACTCGCCAGAGTACTTAAATCGCATCCCATCATAATAGTCTAAGACACCATAGCCATATCTCTCATCCGTATCCACATACCACTTAAAATCTTTTTGGAATATACGGTTATGAGGCATCCACTTATTAAGTCTATTTTTAGTAGTAGTCGTATCCCAACCCCCTGTATTAATAGTATACAAGGTTGCACCAAAAAAGATTATGTCAGTCGTATGTAATCTTATAGACCTATTACCGCTTTTATATATGACTTCGAAGGTGTTGTTACCTACCTTCCTGCTTCGCATTACATCATGCTGAATAGAGCGTAGACTTTCTTTTTTTGTAGTGTAGCGACTATACATTACATTCTCCTTTTTTAAGGATTAGTATTTGGGAAACGGGGGCCGAAGCCCCCGATAAATCAATTGTTCCCAGCCTTTTGAGACTTATCCCAGTAGTTGGACATCACCTTGCATAACTTCTCAAAGGATGGCAACCCTAAGAACTTCATCTGCTCATACTCTTTGTCCCAAGCAGGATCATTTGATTTAAATGAATCATCTCCCATCTTTAACAATGCTTCATACATAACATCATCAAACTCTTTTCTTGTCATAACTTATGCCGCCATTGCTATAGGTTTCCATTCTGCTTCGGTAAGGTCAACGATCTTACCGCCCAACTCTTCAAGTTCACTCGCCCTGTCGTAGTCAGCTACATCTTGACTATATGCTGTAACAGCATTGAGTAAACCATACTGGCTGGTGTCACCACCTTCAATTAACTTACGAAGGATACTGGTTTGCTCTCCTTGCAACAAGCCATGGGTAGCACCAAGTACTTCGATAGCTTTGACAGGATTGCCTTCAAGTTTACGTTCCGTAGTGTCACGCAACTTGTTGACGTGTCCTTCAAATATCTTTTCATCAAACGCTGCCTTCACTACATCACGAGCCTTCAACATGAAAGCCCTATCATCAGCCCTCAATGTTTCATCCGACAAGATACTGTAAGTGCTATCATTAACATCAGCCCTTGCACCTACATGACGCTTGCCGAACTTGGCATCGTTCACCTTCATACCATTGAGACATACAAGACGATGGATGAAAGGTGCTACTTCAAACTGACCGCATCCAATCTCAGAGTTACTGATCCAAAGACCAGCCTCAACAACATCACCCTTCTTAATCTCACTAACCATCTTGTGCATAACAGCTTTGATGTAAAGTTTCTTTTCAGTTACTTCACACGAAGCAATCTCAAGCCCATCCTGTACTGCTAAGAATGGGAGCAAGTCTTCAGCAATATTAATATTATCAATACGCTGATACCTGTTAGACATTATGCCACGCACCTTACCGAAGAGTGTCCTCACCATCAAATCCTTTGGCTCTTGCTGAAGCCAATGGTTTGCATTGGTAGCTAGTAGGTCTGGGGCATCAGCCAACATCCTGTCAAAATACTTTGCAGGTATGCCAAACTTAGCTGCCATCTGACGTGAGGCGTGTTGAGTCAAAGGCATTTCAATCGAATCATCATTCGCACTATCCCTCATGGCAAGTTTTAAATCTCCATTCGCATGGATATGCATGAGTTGAGAGGGTGATATGTAATCCTTCTTGTTATCAGCCTCATTTTGAATAGCCTCTGCCAACTCTACGATGCTAGTTTTTCCTTGTTTCATTTTACTTCCTTTCGTTAGGGTTAATTAGATTAATTAAACTAGGTACTCTTTAAACCTTACACCTCCTTTCCTTGTTCAAACAATCTGAACTTAAGTTCTTCAAGGCAAGCGGCTTTTGGGTCAGACCATGTACGCTCACCTGCCTGCTCCACTCTAATCCCAGTTGGCTTATGTA
>MDSZ01224100.1_pt1 | contig 16026 bp, 15 predicted proteins | sample 811201 | NCBI WGS metagenome assembly MDSZ01 (sample SAMN05326647, study PRJNA326480) | marine metagenome | isolation source: seawater | place: Indian Ocean: North | collected 2010
CAAGTAAATCATCTAATGCTTTGGCTAAATCAATAACCGTCGATGCAGGGGACTTCTGAACAAAAGTATCACCAGACTTTCCATGCTTAAATGCATACAAAACAAGACCAACGGAGTCATCCAGCGACATCAAGAACCTAGTCATTTTTGGATCAGTAATTGTTAATGGCTTACCTAATTTTATCTGTTTGATAAATAAAGGTATAACTGAACCTCTAGAGCCCATAACATTGCCATAACGAGTTATGCACACGACAGGTAAGCTTGATTTATTCATTTTAGATTTTGAAGATGCAATTTTTTCCATTAATGCTTTTGACATTCCCATTGCATTTATTGGATAAACTGCTTTATCAGTACTTAATACAATAACTTTTCTCACATTAGCATACTTAGCAGCTCTAAGAACATTTTCAGTTCCAATAATATTTGTGTAAACAGCTTGCATTGGGAAAAATTCACATGATGGGACTTGTTTTAAAGCTGCAGCATGAAAGACAAAATCAACATTTTGCATAGCATCGTTAACGCTGTCAAAGTTTCTTGTATCCCCAATGTAAAAGGTAACTAATTTGCTACTTAATTCTCTTCGCATTGAGTCCTGTTTTTTTTCATCCCTACTAAATATTCTTATTTCTTTAAAAGGTAATTTTAGGAATTCGTTTACTATAGTTTTCCCAAATGATCCTGTACCGCCTGTGATTAAAACTATTTTATTTTTAAACATTATTTATTTTCATACATATCGTTAATCATTTTTTCCCAGCTCGGAAAGTTGTGCTTTGAAAAATTAAAAAACTTAGAATTATTTAGAGAACGATCAATAATAAGTTTTTCATCTTTAATTATATTAATTCGTTTATTGTATACTTTGTTAATAATTTTGAGAAGATGATACTTTGAAATTTTACTATTTGAAATATTATATAAACCATTCATACTCTTATTTAGCGCAAAATCATTAATTATCTTTGCCAAATAGTTAGTTGTTAGTCCGTTGAATATTGCATTAGAATATCCTTTAATTTGATAGTCTTGGTCTAGGAACCATTCTAATAATCCATTTTTAGTTTCTATTTCATGACCAATTGTTGACGTTCTCAGTGTCAGGTTTTGCTCATCGATTATCTCCCCTTTTGCTTTTGATATTCCATAAATATCTTTGGCATTAGGTTTATCTTTTTCGGAATAATCCCCTTTCAGACCATCAAAAACGCAATCGGTACTTATTTGAATAAGTTTTTTATTTTTTATAATACAATTTTTGGCTAAATATTGTGGCAATTCTGCATTAAGCTTAAAAATTAATTTCTCATTTTTTAATGAGACAGTATGCTTTGTAATGCCAGTACAATTTATTATAACTTCTGCATTGCTATTACCCAGAAAATCATCGACTTCATTTATATTTAAGCAATTTAATTTTTGTAAACTATAAAATTTTGATCTTATGTTAAATTTTGAAAAATAAGTTCCAGTTACTTTATGTTTTTTATTTTTTAGATGCTTGTAAATGTAACTGCCGATCATCCCACTAGCACCTAAAACTAATATGTTCATTTTATTATATCCCTTAGCATAATTTCCAATTCTTTAATTCGATGATTGATTTCAAAATTTTTCTGAAAATATTTTTTTCCTTTTTCTCCTATTTTCTCTCGATCGTTTTGACTCATATTTTTAAAACGCATAATTTGGCTGATAATATCATCAGTATCACCAGGTGAAGTTGAAACGCCTGCACCAGACTCTTCAATTGTATTTTTTGTTGCTCCACTTGCACTTGATAATATGGGTTTACCACTCGCTAAATATGCCAATAATTTAAAAGGTAGTGTCTTATTAATGTTAATGTTATCAATAAAAGTAAGCAATAAAAGGTCAGAATGCTTATAAAAAGACATCATAGTTCCAAATTCATGTCTTCCAAGAAGAATAAGATTAGTTAACTTTAAACATGATATCTTTTTATGAATATATTCTTTTAGACTACCGTCACCAACAAGATATATTTTTATAGAACTATCAATTATTTGAAGCCTTTTAGATGCTTCTATAATTGTATCTATTCCTTGTGCTCTTCCTAAATTACCTGAAAACAATATATTAAATGACCCATCAATTTGATTCTTTATTTCCTCACTTATTTCATCAACATCAATTTCGGAAACATCTAGACTGTTTGGATAAAAAACAGTTTTTGTATTTGTAAGTTTTTTTATTTCATTAACAAATTCATGGGACGATGTAAGAATTAGATCTGAGGTTCCATAAATAACTCTGACAATTTTTTTTAGTAAAAAATAAATAAACTTATTTCTTATTTTTGTATTTGAATATACGACATCGGGCCATAAATCTTGAACCCAAATAACTAATTTTTTTTTGTATATAATTTTCGCTATAATACCAGGAATGGCTGTGAAAATTGGGGAAGGCAAATATACAAATATGACATCATAATCACTGATTTTTGTTTTAAAAAAAATACTAATAGATGAGATTATAAGACTAGAAATATAGTTTAGAAATAGATTAAAAAGAGACTTGCCCGATCTTTTAATGACTGGATATCTTATAAGTTCAATATCATCAAAAAGTTTATTATTGTCATCTTTATTTTTATTATTTTCAAAAATATATTTATTAGGATAAGAAGGTACAGGGGCAAAAACAGTAATGGAATGGTTCTTGCCTAATTTTCTCGCAATACTATTTATTATAAAATTTTCTGGATAAAAATAGTGAGTTAAAACTAAGATATTCATATGGCTTTTATTTATATTTTTGTATACATAGATACGCTACTGAAATATAGAAAAGTATACTAATGGACGGTTGATACACTGATCCAGAAATGAATAAGAAATTTAAAATAAATAATAAATTTAATAGAAGAAATAAACTATTTAAACCAATGTTAAAGTTTTTCATATTAGATAAAAGAACTGATGAATATAGGACTATAAAAATAAAAAGGTATAACGGACCACCCATGAATAACAGGTCTCCATAACTATTGTGAGATGAAAAACCATCTAATCCCATAATACCCGCACCAGCTTTCACGCCAATTCCAAACAAATAAACATTATTTCCATAGTTTTCAAAACCAGTGGCAAGCCAATAAGTTAGTCTTTTATATAATTGTTCAAAACTTAGTGTAGGCGAGTCACTTGCAACAATGACAGATTTGTCTAGCATAAATTCATCCCCAAAGGATAGTTTCAATAAAGCATTCACGTAGGCGTTAAACTGTTCAGAAATCTGAGTGATTGAAAAAGTCAATAAAGCTATAAATAATAAAGAAAAAATAATTCTAAAAAGTTTTTTTGACTCAGAAAAGATCAGTATTAATAGTATTGCAGCAAGTAAAAGTCCTATGCCACTTTTAGTGAGAGATAATGCTAATGCAAATATAATTATAAGTAATAATGATATTTTTATAATATTATTACTAACAAAAGTATTATCTTTGTAAATCAGAACAAATAGATATCCGACCACACTGCCAAAAACAGTAAGCGAACCTAAAATAGACGCATATCGGATATAATATCCTCTCATATGCGCTTTATTAACCCAACTTAATTCACCTGAGTACGACTGAAATATTAAAGAAATTGCTCCAAGTGAAAAAGAAATTAATACTATTTTCATAATATTAATAAAGTCTTTTTCTGTCTTTAATTCACATATAAAAATAAATCCCATTATGGGCATTAAAAGAAGTCTGGGTGCGGCAAGAATCAAATCCTCAATAGGAGAAAAAAAACTTGACCAAAAAAATACGAAAAAGGTAAATAAAAAAAATAAATAGAAATAAATAATTTCTTTTTTTATATAAAAAAAACTATTTATATTTCGAATTAAAAAATAAAGAATTATTAAGCCCACTAGCACGTAATAAATTGAACTTACGTTTCTTAATGCTGTAATAACTACTAAAAATGTTAAAGAATATAATAATATTTTATTGTAGTTAACATTGATCATTGTCTGTTTAAAAATTAATACCCAAGAAAGAACTGAATATTATCAAATAAATGGATTTAATTTTTGATAAAATTGGTGAATATTGAAAAATCACTCTAAAAAAATAAATTATAGATTTTCTTTTCTTATTTAAGGCTAAAAAGGCTAAACCCCGTGTGTAATTCGGCCACCAAATTTTATTAACTTTTTTTTCTTTTATATAAGGTTGTAAAATAATCGTATTTATTTGCTCTATATTATGTAATACCCTTTTAGGGTTATCAAAATTGTCATTTCCTACATTGTATGAGCCAAGAATTTCTGGAATAAACCTAAATTTATAATTTTTCATAGCAATCTTTATCCAAAGATCATAATCCTCCCAACCAATAAAATTATTTTCTTCAGAAAATTTAAGATTTTTAAAGATATTTTTTGAAAGTACTACACTTGACGTAACTATAGTATTTCCATTCAAAATTAAATCATCATAGGCATTATTATTTAATTTTCTACATCTTGATGGCTTAGAACTATTTTTCTTTTTAATCAAACAATTATGATAGATAAAATCTACTTTTTCTCTTATTAATATTTCAATTGTTTTCTCAAGCTTACAGCTTTCCCACAAATCATCAGAATCAAGAAAAGCAATATACTTTCCCTTTGCATTTGTAATACCAACATTCCTTGATTTTCCTATAATACCATTATTTTTTATTTGTAAAACACTGACTTTACTCTGATCAAATGTATTTATCACATCTAGAGAATTATCCTCAGAAAAATTATCTATTATTAAAAGTTCCCAGTTTTCATATGATTGCATAAATACTGAGTCAATTGCTTTTTTCAATTGTAACGCTCGATTATAAGTGGGCAGTATTATTGACACTAATGGTTTTTCAATCATTTATATCCTTTCTTATACCAACCTTTTTTAGTATCTTCACGGGACAACAAATTTTTATTTCTATCAATTTTTCCATTTATATATGCACAGTAAATAGAAAGGCGAAAAAGGAATTTTGAGTATAAAAAATAATATGAATCAGACTTAAGAAGAAAGTAATCAATTATTTTAATAAACTTTGTTTTAATTAAAAATTTAAAAATTAATATTATGAGACTTATTAAAAAATTTTTGTTTTTTTGCTCAAATATATATATAGGTAAATTTTGTGCAGCGTCATAGTTATATTTAAAAATTTGTGGCACAACATCTTTTGCAGCAAAATACCATTTCTTTTTATAATTTATAATATTTCTACTAGTCTCATTATGTAAAACTTCAACATTAGTTTGTATAAGATTAAAATTATTTTTTTCTAACCTGTAAGCCCACTCTGCATCTTCAAAAGCGTTACCAAGTATTCTCTCATCAAAAAAAATTTCATCTCGTATGATTAACTTTTTTTGAAATGCCATATTACCAGTAACAATATTGAAAAAATTTATACGTTTTAGATTTCCGTCAATTTTGTTAGTGTGCGAATAATTTAAATTATAGTTTTTAAAATCTCTATAGCGGTAATAGTTACTTTTTTTTAATAATTCTTGTGAAGTTTTGTATTTCCCACAAAAAATATATTTTTCATCATATTGTTCAAGATATTTTTGATAATTGTTTAAGACATCCTCTGTAAATTGACAATCATCATCAATTAGTAAAATATTATCAAATGTACTATTTTTAATTCCGTGATTTCTTTTTTTACATATATTGTTATCTTCAAGTTGAAATACTTTTAGGTTACTATAATGTTGAGTTGATTGCATTTTTTGAAGAATGTCTTTGGTTCCATCTTCACTAAATGAATCACAAACAATTATCTCAAATTTACGATCAATGCTTGTCATCTGAATAATTGAGTCAATACATTGCTTAAGTAAATCACTTCTATTCCAGGTAGGTATTATTATTGAAAAATTCATATAAATATTTTTTACGATTGATTAGAAATAAATCTTAAGAAATTATCAATTTCAAACGTTATATCATTGTTTGGATTAATTCCAGTTTCAGATATGATTTTATTAATATTAAAAGTGTAGTTACTCGTATCAAAAGAATTATTACCTAGATATATTTTTGTTTCCACATTAAATAACTTACGATATCGAGCTCTGATTTGTTCAGCAAGTTTCTTTATTGTTATTGATTTGCCAGAACCACAATTTAAAATTATATTTTGATTAAAAGAATTTTTTTTAATTACTTCATACATTATCCTTAAAAATTCCTGTATACCCAAAAAATCTCTAACCTGATTTCCATCAGTTTTTAGAACTAATTTTTTTTTTTTAATTATTTGATCGCACAAAGATGGTCCAACCAAATGCCATATATTTGTATTATATAACTTTGGAGCTCCAAAAATGTTTGAAAGTCTGAGTATTTTAAGTTCTACATTGGTATTATGAAATAGTTTTTTTAATTCATTTTCAGCATTTAATTTAGTTTCCGAATAATAATCGTAAGGTTCAGTTTTAGAGTTTTCTAGAATTTCGCCATTCAAGTTTTTTCCGTAAACATGAATTGTTGATAAAAAAATAAATTTTTTAATTGATTTACTTAGTGCAACTTTTGCTAATTCAAGTGTCAAATTAGTATTTACTGTTTTTGCTAATGAAAAATTATTTCCACAATCATATTGTGGCATACCTGCTGTATGTACAATTGTTTCTATACTGTCAGGGATACTTACTTTATCAATTTTCTCAGAAAAATTTATTAATATTGTATTCTTTAATATATTATTTTTTCCTCTCGTGTTCCTTATTGAGCTAATAACTTCCTGTTTTTTATTATTTAGATAATTAACTAGATGATTTCCTAAAAAACCATTTCCTCCAGTCACTAAAATCATTTTCTAGTTCCATACTTTCCAAGGGGCTTGGTGATTGTCCCATAATTCATTCAGCATTTTTTTATCCCTAAGTGTATCCATACATCCCCAAAATCCATTATGTTTAATTGCAATTAATTCGTTATTTTGTGTCAATTGGTTTAAAGGTTCATTCTCAAATACAGTTTCATCGTTGTTAATGAAATCAAGAATTTTAGGCTCACAAACAAAAAAGCCGCCATTTATCCATAATTTATCACCTTTCATTTTTTCTTGAAACGAGATTACATTGTCATTGTCATCTGTTTGAATTTGACCATAGCGACCCTCTGGTCTAACTGCTGTTAGTGTAATTAATTTTTTTTTATCTTTATGAAATTTAATTGTTTCATTTACATCGGCGTCACATAATCCATCTCCATAAGTTAATAAAAATGTATTATCATTGATAAACTTTGAAGCTCTTCTTATTCTTCCACCTGTCATCGTATTTATGCCAGTATCTAAAAGAGTCACTTTCCAAGGTTCAGTTTTGGAGTCTAACACTGTTACATTATTAGTTTTTAAATCTAATGTAACATTGCTATTATGTATGAAGTAATTTGAAAAGTATTCCTTAATTACATATCCTTTATATCCCAGTAAGATTATGAAATCGTCAAAACCATAATATGAATAATATTTCATTATATGCCATAATATTGGCTTGCCTCCTATTTCTACCATTGGTTTAGGCTTAAGATCAGTTTCCTCACTCAATCGAGTTCCATAACCACCAGCTAAAATAACAACTTTCATTTAATATTCTCCCAATCAAAATAAATTTGATTGATATCCATTGACTCTACTTCATCGGGATCATGCACAATGCTTGCAATATTCAAGATCAATGAGAATGGATCACTTAGTCCTTTGAACGCAAACCATGTGTCTGGCGGAATAGTCAATCTATGATTATTTTCATCAGAAAGATCATAAGTTATAAATTTATTTTCTTGATTTTTATCTTTTACACAAACAATAAATATTACTCTTCCATACGGAACTACAAGATTTAAAATCATTTTCTTATGTTTTTTCCATCCTTTTATATATTTAAGCTTTATTTTTGAGAAATATGCTTCGCCAAAACTTTCAAATCCATTACTTACATTTTTTATTACGTGCTTTACTTCACCAGCCTCCAAATTCATAATTTTTTCTTTTGATAGAATAGTTTGGTTATTCATCTTGAGCCCAGAATATACCTTTTTTGCGAGCAAGGTAAGTATAATCATTTATCTGTCTAATACTTATATCTCTCATATTATTTTTATCATTATCATAAAACTGCTTATACCACTCAGCAGTGAATTTGATCATTTCTTGGAATGTTAATGTTGAGCTCCATTTTAATAAAGACCTAGATTTATCACAGTTGAGTCTAAGTAAACCTGCCTCGTGTAAGGTAGCTTGATTTAATCTTGGGTGTTCAATTTTACAATCTAACCAATGTTTACTCATCTCATTGATCAAATCAATTACAGAATAGTTATGATCTTCAGGAGGTCCAAAGTTAAAAGCCTCGCCACTCTTAATTTCTTTTTTTTTTAAGAATGCACCAAGACTTAAGTAACCACTCAATGGCTCAAGAACATGTTGCCAGGGTCTTGTCGATTTTGGATTTCTTATACTTGCGGTATGATTTGTTGACCATGAACGAACACAATCTGGTATGACCCTATCTTTTGCCCAATCACCGCCACCTATAACATTGCCTGCTCGAGCGATTCCTATTGATATTTTTGATGATGGGTCAGAAAAGAAAGAATGAAAATAAGATCTGATAGCTAATTCAGCCATTCCCTTTGATGCACTGTAAGGATCTTTTCCCCCTAATTCATCAATTTCACGATAGCCCTCGTTTGTTTCTCTATTAAAATACACCTTGTCACTTGTTATCATCACACAAATCACATTACGGTCGAGTGATTTGACAGCGTCTAATATATTAGCTGTGCCAAGAGCATTTGTCATAATTGTATTAATTGGATCATCATATGATTCAATTACTAAAGGCTGCGCAGCAAGATTAAAAATAAAATCAGGCTGAATATTTATAATTGAATTTACCACTTTTTGTTTATTAGTTATATCTAATCTCAGGTCTTGAATTCCATTTTGTAAATTTAAAGTCTTATAGTTAGATGGAATTGTTGGTATGTCATTTGACAATCCTACAACATTAGCGCCCAATTCTTTTAACCAAAGAGTCAACCAGCTACCTTTAAAACCTGTATGGCCAGTAATAAGAACTTTCTTATTTTGATATATGTTTTTTAATAGCATTTTATTAATATTTAATGAGTCAAATTTTAAAATAATTTTTTTGCTAACTCATAATTTTTAGAATTATCAATTTCAATCCATTTATTTCCATCTACGTTCATGGCCATAACGTTTCCACCATCTTTCAAAAACTCATTTATAGCAACAGTATAATAATCTTTCATTTTTTGTTTTTTTACTAATTTATTCATGTAATTAATTAATGTCTTGCATCCATTTTCATCAAATTTGGCTATACCAATAAAATTTCCTGTTGCTTCTTTGATTGAAGTGTAAGTAATACTTTTTAAAATAGTTCCATCGCTACGTACTCTCATTGTGTCAGGCAATATATTGCTATTATCAACTGCCATTACTATTTCATTTTTCGTATTATATAAAGATGAAATTATATTGTCTTCCATTATTAAATCAGCGAAGGATATAATTACATTATTTTTTATTTCATCTCTTGCCGACCACAATGTATATAAATTATTTGTTTTTCTATAATTATTATATTTTATAGTTTTAATTTTATCGTATTTTTTTAAATGTTTTTCTAAAACAGTACTCTTGTAGCCTGTTATAACAATGATATCTTCTATTCCAGTTTTCAAAAATTGATTTATCAACCTGTCAATGATCGTTGTATTTCCAAGTTTTAAAAGTGTCTTGGGTTTTAAGTTTGATATATTTCTAATGCGAGTTCCACTTCCTGCTGCAAGAATAATAGCTCTCATACTAATTATGGTTATAAAAAGTTCTAATTCTTTGAAATCCTTCTGCAGCTAGAAGTATACCCTCTTTTTCGCCATTGCCTGAAAAGCCAAAGCCCCCAAAAGGCGCAACTTCAGTTCTATAACTTGGTGGGCCATTGTAACTAAACTGCCCAACAGCTAAAAAATCTGAAGCTTTTTTAGCTTTTGAAATATCATTTGTTATTATACCTCCTGCTAGTCGATATTTTGTATTTTTTGCCATTAATAAAGCTTCCTCAAAATCTACTGCTTCTAATATCGGACATACTGGTCCAAAAGTCTCTTCTTTTAAAATGTGCATATCTAATGTCATATTGTCAATTAATGTTGGGCTCAAAAGTGCTCCTTTTCTTATGTTTCCATATAAAAGATTAGCCCCCAAGCTGATGGCATTATCAATTCTTTTTTGAATTTCTTTTGCAGAGTCTTCACTAATGACAGTGCCTAATTCTGTATTTTTGTTAAATGGATCTCCATAATTAATTTCTTTGACTTTCTTTAAAAGTTTATTAGTAAATTTTTTAATTATCTTTTTGTCAGCGATTACACGTCTTATAGAGGTGCACCTTTGCCCAGAATTTTTAAAACACCCATTTAAAATGTTTTTAACTGCTAAGTCGAGATCCGCATCATCACATACTATTAATGAAGAACTTCCTCCTAGCTCTGGAACATATTTTGTAAGTAAGTGATTATTTTCAACCAATGCCCTCTTAATTTTTAGACCAGCCTCTAGTCCACCTGTAAAAGTTACCATATCAAAATGACCTTTACTTAATAATTTATTTAATAAGAAAGAGGGATTATCTGTGGTAATAATTTTTATTAAATTTCTTGGCATACCACTGTCATACATTATTTCTAATAGCTTAATTGCTGAAAGAGGGGTTTTTTCTGATGGCTTCAGTATAACTTTGGTGCCCGCAATAAGAGCAGGAAATATTTTGTGAGCAACTTGATTCATGGGGTGATTAAAAGGAGTTATAGCTAAAGCCAAGTCTAGAGGCTCTCTTATAACTGACAGCTCTGGTTTATTCTCATTATCAATTAGAAAATTATCAGTTAGGTCACGATTCACATAATCACATACCTTAATCGAATATTTTGCACAGTTTATAACACGACCAATTTCGTAAATAGTATCCTTCAAGGACAATCCTGATTCAAGTGAGATCAGATTGGCAAATTTTTCTTTATTTTGATTAAGTTTATTAGCTGTTTTTTGAAGAATTGATTTTTTTTCGTTTATAGAAAGTTTGATTTCGGCATTTAAAATGTCATTGAACAGCGCGTCTATCGTATCTTCATTAGCTATAGGAACTGATCCAACGAGCTTATTGTTGAACGGGTTATGTATGTTGTAGGTTTCCAGAGACATTATTACGCAAACTAAAGTATACTAGTAGAAAATTTTTTATTGATCTATAAATTGTCTAAACCATAATTCACTATTCATCAACATCCAAATTTTTTTACCCCAAAAGTCATACTGAAGTAGTTGCTGATTATTGAGGAGTTGTTCAAGCTCCTCTTTTTTAAATAATTTTCTTGAAATCGTTCTATCATCTAATAAAATTTCTTTAGCGCTGTTTATCATGCCCTTGCTTAACCAAGAATCCAGAGGCACTGGAAAACCTTTCTTTTTTCTCCGAGAAATAACATTAGGTAACTTTTTATTACCAATCTTTCTTAAAATATATTTTGAAATATCGTCATTTTCAGATACAGAAAAGCTATTTTTAAATAGTGATTTAAATTTATGAAAATTTGATTTCCATTTTAATTTATGTTGAATAGGAATACTTGATACAAATTCAATTAACTCATGGTCTACAAACGGTACACGAGCTTCAACTCCTGAGGCCATTGACATAACATCTAGTCTGTCCAATAAGCAAATAAGATGATTTTTTTCAAAAAGATACAGCACTTGATCATATAAGTTTCCTTCTGAGGTATTTTCAAAGTCTTCTCTCCATGCATTAATTAATTCGTGATCATTATCTATCATTTTGTTCATTTCCTCAGTAAAAAGATTTAATTTTTCATTAAATGGCATCCAATTATACACTGAAAAAAAATAGTCTTGATGGCTTTTAATGTCACTAATATTTAAATTTAATCCAAAGAATTTTTGAACATAAGTGTAAGTATTTTTAGGAAAGTATTTTTTAAGAAATAATATTTTCTTGTAATCCATTGGTGACCTTTGAACTCTACCATAACCAGCAAATAATTCATCAGCGCCCTCACCAGAGATAACAACGGTAGTGTGCTTCTTTAATTCTTTACATATTGCATAAAGTGCCTGTTCATGTGGTATAGATAAAGGAGCATCCTTAATTGCAATCATATTTGTTAAATTGTCTAAATATTGATTACTCGATAAATTTAAATGAAGGTGGTCAGTTGCGCAATGATCAGCAACTATCTTTGCATAATCTGATTCATCGTATTCTTCCTCATCGAATCCAATTGAATAAGAATTAATTTTCTCTTTACCTATGGAGGACATTATTGAGACAACTAGTGAGGAGTCTAAACCTCCTGATAGTAGTGCACCTAGTGAAACATCGCTTATCAATCTTCTTCCAACAGCTTTTGTTAAGAGTTCTTCAGTTTTACTTATGTAATAATTTTCACCATAATCCTTTTTATGAGGGTGGAATGGAATTTTCCAATATTTTTCAGTCTTAAATTTATTTTTATTAATGGTTATATGGCTACCTGGATTAACTTTAACTATATCTCTAAAATATGAATTGGTGCCGTATGTATACCTAAAAGTCAAGTAAGAGCTAATTGACTTATAGTTTGGAACTTTACTAATCCCTGAGAACTCTAATAATGCCTTTACTTCCGATGCAAACACAAAATTGTTATTTATCTTTGAATAGTAAAGTGGCTTGATTCCCATACGATCTCTGGCTGCATATATTTCTTGATTCAACTGATCAAAAATTATGAATGCGAACATTCCATTAAAGTGACTCACACAATTTTTACCCCAGTAATCATATGCGTAAATTATTACTTCAGTGTCACAATTTGTATTGAACTTATAACCTTTGTTTTGAAGCTCTTCCTTAATCTCTTTAAAATTATAAATTTCACCATTAAAAATTATAGTATATCTCTCATCTTGAGATTGCATTGGTTGATGCCCGTTACTTACATCTATTATTGATAATCTCCTGAACCCAAAATGAACAAATCTGTTTTTGAAAAATCCATTATCATCTGGCCCTCTGTGTTTTATTGCTTCAGTCATTCTTTCAATATCAGTATTTTGGTCAAGGCCTTCGTGAAAATTTATAATACATGCTAAACCACACATTTTATGTTTGCTTCCTTATCTTGTTTATAAAAGAATATAAAATTTTTGTACTATCAGTAACAGATGTATTTTCAGTATCTATTACTAGATCAGCTAATTCATGTTCTTCATATTGATCTGTAACACCCGCAAAGTTTTTTATATCTCCTGTTTGAGCTTTTTGATATTGACCCTTAAAATCTCTTGAGGAACAAATTTCTAAGCTACACTTTAAATATATTTCATAATAGTTATCGATTATTTTTCGGTAGTCTTTTCTCCACTTAGCTTTTGATGCGATGCCAGTAACAATTACTATTTTGCCATTCGTATTTTCTTTTTGAGCTAATTCTGCCTTTAAAATACCTATTTGTTCTCTGTCTAAATTATTGTACTTATAAAAACCAATTGATTGTCTAATTTCATCACCATCTATAAGTATAATATTTTTATAAATATGATCAGAATTTAATTTTTTTATTATTTTTTTTGCTAAAGTTGTCTTTCCTGAAGCAGAGATACCAGTTATCCAAAGAGTAAACATATTTTCATTATTCATGATTGTTTTTTTCTAAATATATCTTCGGCTCGCTTCCAGTCTTCTAAGTTATTTATGTCTACAGCCTTATAATTATCAACAATAATTGCTGATGACTTTGAAATTATATTTGTTTTTTTTAACCATCTCTTTGAGGTCCCAAAATAATACTGACCAGCATCATAATAGCTTTTATTTAAATCCTGAGTTCGCTTATTAGCATTTCGTGGAATAAGAAAAGTAGCTTCATTATCTTCATTAAGAATTAAAGACCTCTCAACTTCGAATGGTATTTGGGCCACTGGAAAAACCATATGAACAGATTTATTCTTAAGTAATGAAAATGCTTTTCTCAGGTCAGTTTTCTCTATCATTGGTGCGCAAGGGTATATGCAACAAATATAATCAGGATAAGTTTTTTTATGATATATTGTTTTTATTGCATGTCTAATTACATCTTGAGTGAGTGAGAAATCATCGGAAATATAATTAGGTCTTAAGTATGGTACTTCAGCGCCAAATCCTAATGATAGCTTTCTTATTTTTTCTGAGTCAGTCGTAACGATTACTCTATCAAAACAATCAGACTCTATCGCTGTCTTTATTGACCAATAAATAATTGGCTTACCATGAAATAATTTAATATTTTTATTTTTTATTCTTTTACTGCCTTGTCTTGCAGGGATAATTGCAATCGCATTTTTCATAATTTATTTTTGATTCAAAGCAGTATGTTCAAATCTGATTGGCTCACCTTTTTCAATATCTGTCTGAGCATGAGTATTTAAAAGCTTTGTATAATATTTTGGCAAAATCCCCTCATTTGGCCTGATTCTTTTAATGTTTTCTGGGGTGAACAGTTCACCTTTTTTAATTTCTTTAATTGCATAAATTGATCTTCTAAATTTTAGATTTTCTCTCTCTGATTCTACTAGTTTAATCTTTTTTTCTCCTAATGATAAGAAAGCGCTGTTTACATCTTTGGCAAGTTTTTTAAGCTCCTCAGGCTCAATTGAGAAATCAGAATCTGCTGATTTATCGCGTCGATCAATTGTAAAGTGTCTTTCGATAATTTTAACACCATAGGCAATTGATAATGTTGACACTAATGTTCCTTTAGTATGATCTGAAATACCTACTTCGCAACCATATTCACTTCTCAACAATTTAATTGTTTCTAAGTTAACATCAGTTAGTGGAGTGGGATAGCCACTTACACAATGAAGAATTGCATATTTACCACTTCCGTTTTTATTAAGAATTTCAATTACATTATCAATATCTTTTTTTTCTGCCATGCCAGTTGAAAAAATAACCGGCTTATTTTTTTCTGCAATATATTTGACTAAAGGTAAATCGGTAATTTCAAATGATGCAATTTTATAAAAAGGACAATTTAGGGTCTCTAGTAAATCAACAGCAGTTTCATCAAAAGGCGTACTAAAACAATCTATCTTAAGCTCTCTAGCAAAATTAAATAACTCAGACTGCCATTCAAATGGAGTTTGAGCTTTATGATACAAATCCCATAAGGTACTGCCCTTCCATAATCCAGATTTTATTTTAAATTCCTCTCTTTCAGACTTAATCGTCATTGTATCAGGAGTATAAGTTTGCAATTTAACGCAATTAGCTCCATTTTCAGATGCAGACTTTATAATTTCTTTTGCTTTTTCGATACTACCATTATGGTTTGCGGATATCTCTGCAATAATATAGGGTTTTTTGAAGTCAAACATTATTTCTTTTTAGTCAATTTCTTTGCAAGTTTTGAAATTTTTTGATCATCTTTATATATTTTTGACATCACTTTGCTTGCCTGCTTAGGATCATGCTTAAAAGCAATTCGGAGTAAATCCATCCAATTTATATTATTTTTTGATCTTATACTTTGAATATCATCAATGATTTTTAAATAGTATTCATGACTATGATTTGTATTTTTCTTTTTCATATCACCCTCTAATATTTTATTATAAATGCTATAATTTTTTTTTCGTCCTATTTTTTTATAACCAGCATTATTAAATATTCTATTACTTTTTATATTCTCATTTTTTACTTCGGCAATAAGGTTTATATTATAATTTAGGCTATTTCTAATTTTATTATCCCCCAAAAGAAGGATTTCTTTTCCAAAACCTTTATTTCTATGTTTTGGATTCATATTTACACTTACGATGAATATATTTTTTTTAACATTAAAATTATACCTCACTATACCAATTTTCTGTTTTTTATATTCAATAATGAATGCATAGTGTATTTTACTATTTATTA
>MDSZ01256869.1_pt1 | contig 16026 bp, 18 predicted proteins | sample 811201 | NCBI WGS metagenome assembly MDSZ01 (sample SAMN05326647, study PRJNA326480) | marine metagenome | isolation source: seawater | place: Indian Ocean: North | collected 2010
AGCAACAAGCAATCAAGAGGGGTTTGTATGATAGGTATAAAAATAAAATATAAAAATATCTTAAGATTGTAAGTAGGTAAACATGTCTCTAGAGGATAATGAAGTACTTTACAAATTAATGCAATCTTTAGATAACGATGATAATGCAAACTTTGTTGAGTTAACAAGTCAAAAAATAAAGCAAATAAAAAATGACAGACTGCAAGAGTTGCAACTTCCAAGAGAAAAATTAAAAGAGTTCCATAGAAAACTGCGGGACTATCGTTATGTAGATTCCATTGATGATATACAGTATGGTCAGTATATACGATGGATTCCATTAAATATAGATAGTTTGGATGATTTGAAACTGAAAAATGGTGGTATTATATCGGATATAAAAGTAGTAGATGAATCAGTAGTACATATTGTGTGTAAAAACAATATGAACCGCTTTTTCCAAATAAAGTTGGAAGAAAATCTAATATTTCAAAAATTAACTCCAAATGAGAAAATTTTGTTATCTGCGTTAGATTATATAAGTAAATGAAAAATGTTAATAGAAAGTTAAGAATATGTTTGATCTGTAATTTTTTACTACTTTTATTTGTGATGTCATTAGTTGTTGTATTTAGAGATGATAACTCAAAATACTTGCGTTGGGGTCCACAAGAAGATTTGATAATTATTTCTGTAGCAATAGATGATTATACGCGTTATTGTATGCTATTATTCTGTATTATGATAATTAAAGTTTCCGATGTCCTTATTGGTGAGATAGCAAATCCGATTATTGGTTTCAATATTTATAATCCAGATAAAAAAGTTATTACAGAATTCAATAAGAACGAGTTGCAGTTTTATGGAAATTCAATGTATTTAATTGATGCAATTAAGAGTGTATTACTTATACTAGTGAATATAAGTCAAATAGATATAGCATTATGGGGAGTATTTGTTTCTGAAAGCGCATCAATAATTACGATTAGAATGCTTTTAAATGAGAAAGAATTCAAGAAGTCGGATGATGATACATTACTAACAAACCTTGTTTCTGACGATAATAGCGAAGTTTCATTGTAATTAAGTTAAAGTTTTCTGTTTTTGCGAGTTTTATTTGAAATAACTTTGTTTGATGTTTTCATTAAACGCTGACGATTTTTGCCAGTGATAAAGCGATATTTTTTGTTGCATTCAAAACGATTATATTTGAGATTTTTCCTTTTAATAACAGAGTCAGCGCATATACCAATAGCCTGTGTTTCATTTTTGAGTTTCTGTTTTTTATTTGTGTTCTTTGTAGATTTATCAACCTTTTTGATACATCTGCATAATTTGTTAGCAAGTATGTCTTCAGCAAGACGTTTTGTTTTAGAATAGCTAACTCTGCCTTTTTTTGTTTTGGGTATCTCTATTTTATAAAAATTCAAAATTGTAATATAATCATTTTTGTTTAATTTGCTCATCTAGTAATAGTGAATATTAAAATTTTATTTAAGTATAAAATTTATTTAAATAATGTTTTCTCTCTATAGTCTATGTCTGATACCTGTGATAAGATTGTTGTTTTCGATTTAGATGAAACATTAGGAGCATTTGTTGAGTTAGGCATTTTTTGGGATGCTCTTGATAATTATTTTAATAATCTGACAAAAAATGATTTTTTTGATGTTTTGGATTTATATCCTGAGTTTTTAAGGCCTAATATAATAAGTATTTTAAACTACTTAAAGCACAAAAAAAAATCGAATATTTGCAATAAAATAATGATTTACACAAATAATCAGGGTCCAAAACATTGGACTTATGATATAAAAGAATATTTTGAGAAAAGATTAAACTCACAATTGTTTGATCAGGTAATTTGTGCTTTTAAAGTTGATGGTAGACAAGTAGAGATAAATAGAACAACTCATAATAAAACATATAGCGATTTACTGCGTTGTACAAAAATACCCAAAGATGCTAAAATTTGCTTTCTTGATGACCAAGAGCACAAAGGAATGGAACATGATATGGTTTATTATATAAATATTAAGCCATATACACATGATTTGCCTTATGAGTTAATGATACAAAGGTTTATTGATTCTAAAATACCTTGCTCTGCAAAGATTGATAACTTAAATGATTTTCGATCGCGTGTATTATCACACATGAAACTTTATGCTTACAATGTTAAGAAAAAAGACAAGTTGGAATGTGAGTTAGATCGTGTTATTAGCAAGCGAATAATGTATCATCTACAAAATTTCTTTAAAAACGCAATGGATAAAACACCAAAACAAGAAAAAAATATAACAATTAAAAAATACAAAAAATCGAAAAAAGGAAATAAAATAAAAAAGCATAGATTAAAAAATAAAACCGTAAAGCTTAACTAGTAAATGTATTGATTAATCGAATTTATATACCCAGTGAATGCGACCTTGTGACCAGTATTTTTTCATAGCAACCGGTTTATTTTTATCAAGTAGAAGTTTGTCAATTTTACCAAATGGTTTAGAACCGACAAATGATGAAAACCCTTTATATGGTTTGTAGCAGCTAAGTGGTGATGGATGAGAACTAACTACAAGTGAATGATTTTTAGTTTTTCCAAGTGGACTGGCCACTTTTTCCATTTTTTGATGTGCAAATGCGCCCCAGGCGACAAATATTACAGATTCCGTATTTTCAACAGTATAATCAATAATAAATTGTGTGAAATCTTTCCAATATCTCATGTGTGCTGCGGGCGATTTTTCTCTTACTGTCAATGCGGCATTCAGCATTAACACCCCTTGCTTAGCCCACATTTCAAGATCGCTATTGTCAATAGTTTTTGAAAGTTCAACATGTTCTTCATTGTATTCGCGAATAATATTACGAAGTGATGGAGGTTGTTTCATTTCGTTTGGAACAGCAAAGCAAAGTCCAGTAGCTTGACCAGCACCATGATACGGATCTTGACCAAGAATAACTACGCGTGTTTCATCAGGATTAAAATAGTTAAAACATCGAAATATATTTTCAGGTTTTGGGAATATTTCTAAAATTCCTTCAAAATCTACTCGATCATTTTGATATTTTGTTTCAAGCGCATTCCATTTTTCAGGATATTTGTTTATGAATTCATCAATAACATCGCGCCATTTAGTATTTATTTTACTTGCAAGTGTTTTCAACATCTTATAATTATATACGTGATTGACTATATAATTATAATACGTATTATTTTTAACCTTCAATTTTATTCATTATCTTCGTTATACAACTCTAATGTGCGAGCACTTGAGTCAGTGGCTTCAACAAATTTGGGCATCCAGTAGTAAGGAAATACTCTATCGCAGTTAGGAAAATGTTGCTGAAATATTTTGTAATAGTATAGTTGTTCTTTTGTGATTGGTTTTTTTTCATCAGGCAAAGCTAATAGTTTAAAATCATTATAGTCTTTACCAAATTGTTCAACATGTTCTTGAATAATTTCATACCATCCACGTTTTTTCGAACTTACACCATCACTGAATGCTTCTTTACGGCGCCAGAGTACAGAATGAGGTAGTACTGGCTGTTTATCTCCATCAAAAACATGATCAAACGCTTTGCGAATAAGATATTTTTCACACTGTCCCTTGTTTTCAGGAAGATTAAAGCAGCGTTTGTTCGTAGGAAGAGACAAATACATTTGAACAAAAGCTCGATCCAAAAATGGCGTTCTAGGTTCAAGACCATGGGAAGAAATAGAACGGTCAGAACGCTGGACATCGAAATAATGGATTTGCGATACAAGTCGTCTGCATTCAAAATCGAATTCAAATTCATTTGGAGATTTGTGAAAATACAAGTATCCACCCATAACTTCATCCGCACCATCACCATTGAATATTACTTTAGCATCACAGTTTTCCGAAATATATTTAGAAATTAAGTAGTTTCCAGTGCTTGCACGAATAGTTGTTGTATCATAGCTTTCGACAGCATAAATTACTTTAGGTATTGCTGCAAGAAAATCTTCTTCTTGTACAACAATATTTGTATGATCAGTACCAATGTAATCGGCTACTTCCTGCGCGTATTTTAAGTCTTCTGAACCAGGAAGACCAATACTAAAGGTTTTAAGCTTACCATTTTTTTCACTGTCGTAAAATTTCGCCACAAGTGCAGTAATCAAACTACTATCAAGACCGCCAGAAAGTAAACAAGCAATAGGTCGTTCAGTAGTTTTAACGCGTTTTTCAACAGCATTCAATAATGTTGTGCGGATCAATTGTGAAATATGTTCTTCAGAATGTTTCATTTGATTAACAAATGGCAACATGGTATATCGTTTGTTTGAAATAGTTTTTTTGCAAGGACTGCAAACTTTCTGAGGAAAAATAAATTCACTATACGTCCCCGGTTCAAATTGTACGATATTATGATTTGTGTAATTACGTTGATAGGTCATAATGTCAATAAGTGATTTCATTTCAGAGGCAAATCCATACATGATTGATTTATCATTCAAATTCACAGGATGAATTTGAAACTCATATAGAGGGCGAACACCATAAGGATCTCGTGCAAGATAGATAGGATAATCTAAGTTGTTGCCATCTTGAAGAGCAAATGCAAAGACACCATCAAGCATTTGAAGAGCTTTTTCAATACCAAATTTAAGATACAAATGAATAATAACTTCACAATCAGAATCGGTAGATGGTTTAATTTGTAGTGATTCATAAAGTTCTTTGTAGTTATATATTTCTCCATTGCAAATAAGCTGAACTCCATTAACAATTAGTGGAGGATTTGCTCCGTCATTCAATCCATTGATTGCTAATCTATGAAATCCAATAGGTACTGACATTAGAAATTCAGTCAAAACAGAATGTTCAGGACCACGACCTTTGCCTTTCATAAAAGACTTATATACAAGAGAAGATGACTTATTCATATTACTTGGGTTATTTAGAAGCATAAAAATACCGCACATGTAAAATACAAGGTTCTTTGAAATAATATAGTTTTCATTCTTTAAGTTGGTATAAATTACCATTTTAAAGTAAAAAAAAAATAAGTTAGATATATATATTATCATATATGAATTGTTCCATAGTTTATAATAATTTAGAGCGTGTAGAAGAATTAAATAAGCGTATGTCATCAAGAAATGTTCCATCAGGACCTCTTCAACCATATTATAGCATGCGTGGAGTTCAAACACGTCATATTAGAATGCCTATTGTCGATGGACGTGTTGAATCAAATGTCCCAATACAACGTGTAGGTCCTCACAGTGTTGAAGGTACATTTAACCCGGGTAATTCGAGCGCACCTTGGCATGGATTTGCTGACAATGTGGATGTAGAAACGGTATTGAGAGGTACTATTTTCCCAATGCAAGCCAACCCAAGAGCTCATTACATCCCGTCAACGAAAAGTGATTTATACCAAGAGGTTTCTGTACAAGCAAGCCAACCGGTTAAGCAGTCGAATCCTCTTTTGTTTAAAGAGCAAAAGTTAGATGAATTTAATCCTAATCCGTTTAATAATGTAGGTAATGGTTTATTTGAAAATCATACGCGTCAACAAACGAAAAACATCAAGTAATAGAATAACCTGTATTAGTCTAAAAATCAAAATAATTATATAATTAATTTTATAAGTTTAAACCTATAAAATTAAACATGGATTTTTCAGGTAATGTTAGTAAAAAAACGTCAGCAGTAGATCGTATTACGCTTGAATGTTTAACAAATACGCGCCACTACGAAAAATATTTGGTTAAAAACAATGCTGAGTTTAATAAGGAGAGAGAAAGCAATAAACGTTTTTACAGAAAGCGTATAATTAAGTTAACAAAGGATATAATTGAGGCAAACCCCAAATTTATTGAGGATTGTCCAGAGCGTTTAATTGAATCATTTAACGCATATTTAGAAGAGTGTGTAAGTTATTTTAAAACAGTTGATACGGTTGATATACTTCAACAAGAGTATGAAAATCTTGTTGAAAACAAGTCGTCTACCCAGACAGAAACATTTAAAATAACTGATAACAAGATGAGTGAAATAAACAGTATAGTGTCAAAGACTGCACCCGCCAAAACAAAAATAGAAGATTGTATGACAGTTAAAAAGATTCGCACAGCGCCACCACCAAAAAAGGTGCTAACTAAAAAGAAAGAGATCGATTTAAAAAATCCTAAGTTAAAAAAGAAAGGAATAAAACCAAAAAATAGAAAAAAAGATAATATAGATAATATTTATGATGAAGAAAACAAGGAAACACCAACAATACAAAAAACAAACTAAATCAAAATCAAAAAGAAAAATACGCCGAAAAACTTCGAAACAACCATTTAAAAAAATACAGTGTGGTCCTAAGCAAGATGGTGATAACAAATTTTCTTGTTATAGCAATCGTTCAATTGAAAAAATGAAAAATTTGTGGAACGTAAGACATCCTGATAAAAAGATACTAACAAACAACACACGTGAAATATGGGAAAGTTTAAAAAAATACATGTCAGGAGACTGTAGTAATGAAAAATGTTGGTTAGAACAAGGATTTGTAAAGAATAATTTAAACAAAGAGTTATTAAACCACACTTTTGCACCAGAATCACCAGAAGAATGGAAAAGCGATCCTAACACATGGTTATCAAGTATCGATATTTTAAATGTAATGAAACAGTACGAAAAAGTATACCCATGTTTTGAGTTTATTGGACCATCACCAATTGATTACGATAAGATTAAGTTGTATGGCGAATGTGTTTGGGAAGAGTTATGTCATTTTAGTTTGCAAGAACAGATAAATAAGAAAAAAACAAAGATAGGAGTATCTTTTAATTTAGATCCGCATTATAAACCAGGATCACACTGGGTCTCATTATTTATTGACATTAAAAAGGGATTAATATTCTATTTTGATAGCAATGGAGATCCTCTCCCAAGAAAGATAAAAAAGTTTGCAAACATGGTAAAAAAACAGGGAGCGAAAATGAATATAAGTTTTACAATTGATGAGAATCATCCTTTTGAACATCAATTTACAACAACAGAGTGCGGTATTTATTCCCTCTATTTTTTGATTAATGTATTGAAAGGTAATTTAGATCCTATGTCGTTAAAAAAGAAGCGTATTCCAGATAAAAAAATGATGGAATTCAGAAAAATATATTTTAACGAAGCTACAAAATAATATAAATAGTTTGTAGATAAACTATTTATATATGGCGTTTGATACACAAAAAAACAAAGAGTTTTTATGGAATATGCTTTTGGATAACCGTATTATTGCTCCTACAACTTTTAATATAAATCCATTACAGCACATTTTTGAAAGTATTATTAAAACAGTAGATAAAGAAAAACCGGATATTGTTCATACATTGTTAGAAAAAAATAAAGAGTTTATTATACGCGCAGTTGAATTAATTCCAAGTGCATTAGAAAAATTAAATCAGCAGTCTAGTACAAATTTTCAAAGACAACCACAACCACAATCACAATCACAACATGAACCACATTTACGCGAAGATATTAGTAAAAAAAGAGATGAAGAAATGAATTACAAGCTTAAAACTAAGCAAGAAGAGTTTTCAAAGTTAATTAATGCAAAAAGACCAACTGAGATAGATTTTTCAGATAATTCAGAAGAGCAAGAGGTAATAAAAAATTTTCAGATGGATAGGACGCTTGAGCAGCGAGAGCGAGAATTGCAAAACATCATAATGGAAAATAGTGAGAATTCTCAAAAAGAGGCTGAAAAGTGGATAACAAACTCATCTGCCAAACCACAAGACAGTGGCGAAAACAGTGAACTATGGAATGGTCGTCTAACTATACAAGATAATATTGTGAACAATAATGTTATTGAATTGGATATTAAGGATAAATCAAATGACACAAATGAACGTCGTGTTTCTTTTAATGCAAAAATAGAACAGATAGAAGAGCCATCAAGCAATGATGCATCATTGTTTCTTAGCAAGCTTAAACGAAATTAGCAGTATATTTTGCAAGTTTAAAAATCTTACGCGTTAAAATGCAATATTTATCTATATGAATGAAAAATAGATGTGGGAAGCGTATTAAAAGTTTTATCTTTGTATTTGTATAAAATTTTATGAAATATTCTACCAAGCATTTCATTCCATTCAATGGGATAACAATGTTCAGTTAATTTGTTATTTTCAAGATCTGTCTTATTAGTATAAAGTTCTTTTTTATCTTGTGGAAATTTAGCAGGATTTTTTTTTAGTTCTTCATATTTTATATCCATTAATTTTATCATTTCATTATACCATTCAATTACAAATTGCGTATTAGCTTTACATATATAAGCACCATTTCCAAGTAGATCCATCCATTTATCTTGTAATGAAGCTACTGCTACACCACCATTTATTTCTTTGTATCCAATGATCCATTTATCACTTTTTTTAAGTTTAATAAAAGATTCTATCCAACTACCTGTTGTTTTTTTTATGTCAGAGTATCCACCTCCATGAAATCTCATAAAATATGTTCTTAAATAATCAGCTTTATGTGTTTCCGATAAATAATTAAATGATGGATGTAATGGATGGTCATCTAAAATATATTTATTTAATATTTCAGGTGTAACTAATATTACATTACATTGTGATATTTTTTTCAATTCTTTTAGACAGGTTTGTCTTTGTTCACTCATTCTATTGTTTCCAGTCCAAAAACAATAAATATTATATTCCATATATAGCTATATTATAGAATATACTCTTAAATACGAAACGGGTTAATATATTAAATATTAAATATTAATATATTAATGAGCATTGTTGTATCTCGTAATGCGTGGAATAAAATGGCAAATATTTTAACTAAGACGCCAAATAAAGATGGATTTTTGTTTTCAGCTATAGGTGGTGGCTGTAATGGATTTAATTTTAACTTAGACTTACTGAATGATAAGTCAATATTAGATGAAAAACCTTTAATGTTAACTAGTAATGATGTTAAGTTATACGTTGATCCAATAAGTGAAATGTTTTTATTAGGGAGTTCAATTGATTATGTTTATGAGGATTATTCGAAAGGTATTTATGAAAGCAAATTTATATTTAAGATTGATAAAAAATTGGCCTCGAGTTGTGGTTGTGGAATTTCATTTTCACCAAAGAATTTATAAATTATAAATTATAACTTATAAATTAATTAACATTTAGTTTGATTGTGTATTTTTTAGTTTCAGGATTTTTGATAAGTTCTCCTACCTTAAGAGGAGCGTTTCCAGGAACTGTTTTGGCAAGAATATAACTATCATAGTCAAAAAGTTCCATAGTTTTAGGATTCAATGCATATCGTTTTCCTTTTGCTTTCATTTCTTTTGCTTCCCATTCAATTACTTTTTTGTTAGCGCGAGCAGCTTTATCACGTTCTTCACGCTGATATGATGGACGCGAAGAAAATGTATTAGAATTCGCCCCACTAACTGAATAGCATACAAGGGGTTCTTTCGCATCAGCCTTAGAATGAATAGCGCAATCAATGGCTGATTCTTTAACAGCAGTAAGAAGTTGCTTGCTAATTTCTTCTTTAAGAACAGAAATTTCATATAATGTTTCATCACTTGATACTGGTGTTGTTTTATCAACCTTACTCTTATCTTTTAATTGCAATTCAATTGAAGCATCACTAGCTAATTGTTCTTCACTGAATGTCATTAAATATTGAAATACTTCTACTGTTTGTTCGGCTTCAGGAAGAGCTTCATGACTGCATATTCTTCTTGCGCGACCTACAACCTGCTTAGTACGAGCTGGGTGCCAATAAGGTTCAGTGATATGTACATATCGTACATTTTTAAGTGAAATACCTTCTGCGCCAGACGCAGTAATCATAAGCAATTTAATAATTTCACCGTAATGGTTATTCATTGATACCTTGAGTAGTTGTTCCGTTATCTTTTTAGGAACATATTCCCAAGTGCTGTTAAATACATTGCGAATAATTTCTTTTTCTTCCGGCGTTTCAGTACCAGTATATAAGGCGAACATAGGTTTTCCAAATTCAGTGGCTTCAATATCAAGTACCCACTCACCTTGCTGTTGTCTTATTTTAAACTGTGTGAATCCATTTTCTTCAAGAACAAGTTTAAATACACCGATACCTTCGAGTGTGCGGAATTGCGTATACATCATGTGAAGCCCTTTATAACGTTCGTCTTCGAGGTTTTCAAGCATATTCAAAAACTTAGGACTGTATGTTTGAAGCGCTTCTTTGCTAAGGAATGATTTGCTATCTTTTTGCAGTTTTTCAAGTGCAGAAACAATTTGCTGAGGATAAGTTTCAGCTGATACTTCGGCTATTTTAGCTTCAAGTTCTGCTTCGTCGTCAACAGTGTGTGTTCCATCGGGATTAGCAAGTTTTTCAGATACAGGAGTTGCGTCCATGATGTCTTCATCAAGATTTTCAATTTCAGCAGATTGAATGTTGTCTTCGTTCTGAGGCAAAGGCCTTTGAATCGCACGTGGAAAAACGAAGTTGCAGAAAGCACGCGAAAAGATACGATAGGTTGATACAGTATCACTGTATAAGTCGTCTTTCTTGCCACTGGGTCGTTTCTTTTTAGAAGAACGTTCTAATTTTCGCTCTTCAACGCGCGCTTGTTCGTAAATACCAAATTGATAGTCGCTCATAGGTATTTTCACAACCTTGAAATCAGTTTCAGGGTTATAGCGAGGCATAAGTTCAACCTTATCGTGATAGTATGAAGTAAGTCCAAGAATACGTCGTTTCAAAAGCATTTCATTTTTAAGGTTGCCATTTGAAGCATTAATAAAGTATGATTTGAATTCATCAAGTGTATCGGGCAACGCTTTGTGATTGGTTAATTGAATAGTTCCTTCAATAATTTCAATTTTCGATTCGGCAAGAGTGCGTTTAATATGATTTATAAAGTCATCATCGCTCATTTGTCCACTATCGTTCAAGTAAACACCTTTGTATTCTTTGCTGTCATACTCTCGAAAAAATCCATGTGGGTTGCGTGTAATGATTAAATCTTTTGTTGACGGTTTATAGTCAATAAAATCAAGTGTTTTAATTTCAGCTAATTTTTTCTCGATCGTTTTTTGAATGATCTTCTTGCCTGTACCGATGTTAAGTTTCATGGACCATGTTTTAATGTATCCGCGGAGCATGTTAAATAAAATACCAATTTCATTAGGATAATTGATAACAGGTGTACTGGTTAAAAATACAACACGAGCATTTTCGGCAGCCATGATATTGTCGTATAAAAGATAAGATAATGAATCTTCTTTCTTGAGTTTGTTAACAATTCGACTGACAAAGTTATGCGCTTCATCAACAATAATTACACTGTTATCAAAAGGGTTGATGGTAAAATTTTTAGTAAGAGATTCATATTTTGACATATTGATACCATTGTAGTGAATAAATTTGTATTTGTTTTCAATCATCTTATTAATTTGAATATCAAGTTGTTGGGCTTCTTCTTGTGAAAGGCTTTCAAAATTCGGTTTTTTGTTTGCATCAACGAGCCACGCTCCCTTATTTTTTGCAATAAATTCTTTGGTTAATCCGAGAACACTAGATAAGGCATCCATATATTCTGGTTCTTTGATAACAGATTTAAATTCCCAGTGTTGATTTTTGCGGTATATTAAGTCCCCACACTTTTTAATTTCTTCAACATAGTTCATACGTAAAGAAGCAGGTGTAAATATGTAGACTTGTTTTTGATTTTTCATTCCTTCAGCAACGGCAATAGAGGTACAAGTTTTACCAGAACCGAGACCGTGGAAAAGAAGAAGACCGCGATAAGGTGTATCGTTATTGATGTAATCTCTAACGATTTTTTGATGTGTCATGAGTTCAAACTCGTCAGAGTCGCCAGATACTGTAGCGCATGATAGTTCTTTTTCTGAATCGACAACTTCTTCACGGTATGGACGATAGATGCCATTAATAAATTCAGAGAAAATGTTGCGATTATTCATAAAATATTGAGGAACTCTAACAACAACTTGATCTGATTTTTTAGGAAGTCGTCCTTGAATTTTTTCGTCTGATATTTCAAGCATAGTAATAGGTTCTTCGGGTAAAACATCCGGTTGTATTGGTATAGTAAGTCGTTCTTCTTCATCCGGTTTGGTAGTAGCAATTTTAAGTTTTTTAAGTTTGCGAGGTTTCATTTTTGGTGTCCCAGTTTTTTTTAATTTGCGCAATTTTTTAGGTTGTGGAGTAGTTTTAGGAGCATCGTGAATTTTTTTCGTAGGTGCCATTTTCATGTGAAGTAGTAATTTACTTCTATCAATTGCAATAGTACCTTGTTTATCTTGTATTTTAACATCTAATGATACTTTTTTGACCTTTTCAGGAAGTTGTATTTTTACAGGTTTCTTTTTTTGAGGAGCTGGTTTTTTTTTTAATAAATCAAAAGGTATTCCTGACATATATAAATTTATTACATAAAAAAGTTTTAGTATTATATTTATATAATATTCATAAAATGGATACAAGAAATGCTGTTAGCAAGCAAAATAATCTAAAAATAAGTATTGAAACAAGTAATATGGTAGGAGAATACATATCGTCAAGGATGTATAAACCGCCTAAACAATATGAAAGAAAAACTAAGTCATTAAAATCAAGTGTAATGAGTGATAAAAGTCCAGAAATATGCCATCATATTGAAGATAGCGATAACTCTATGGAGGAAATGTCTATTTTAAAACTTTAATTTTCAATTTTTGTAATAGCTTCTTCGCATGCAGTCTGTTCAGCTTTCTTTTTAATTTTATGGGTGCTTTTTGCAAGAAATACAAGAACTTTGTTGTGTTCTTCAAGATATTCATGAATTTCTTGAAATGAACCAAATTGTTCAAATGGAATAGAATTATCATGTGTAAGTCCAAATATCGATTGTCCAAGACAAATGTAAACACCCATTTCGTATCCTTCATCTGGATCATGTGAAATTTCCATATAATCCGGAGTGATCTTAAATTCTTTTTGAATCTTAACTTGAAGAATATTTTTATAGTTATCGTCGTTTTTGATGAGTTCGGTCCAATCGATATGATCTTCAAAGATTTTCTCAACAAAAATTTGCGCTACTTGAAAACCTGGTCCTGTAACAAAAACGTCCTTAAACCACGAGCCTTCATCTTCAATGCTAATTTTGTTGAAGTCAAGAAAAAGTGCACCAAGGAAGGACTCAAACAAGCAGCCCAATTTTTTGAGATTAGTCCTAATTTTCTTTTCCTCGGCGTGTTTAGAGATAATATACCATTTATGCAGTCCCATTTCAAGAGCCAAACGCCCAATTGTTTCATTTTTAACTAGTGCAATCTTTTTCTCAGTCATAAAACCTTCATTTTCTTTAGGAAATCTGCGATACAGGTAGTATTTAGTGATACATTCAAGAACACCATCACCGAGAAATTCAAGACGTTCATTAGATTTTTGTTTAAGCGCAAGACAATCGTCCGGTTGTGGTTCGATTTCGATGTTTTCACTAACATTTTCAAGATGAGGACGTTTAGTGTATGATTTATGTACGAATGCGCGTTTATACAAATTGATGTTATATACAGAATCGGGTACGCCATATTTCTTAAGAATAGATTGAACTTCGCTCAATGTAATCTCTTTATTTAAGGGATTGTACGGATTGAAAATAAGATTTCCGTCTTCTTCGGTGATATCATCGTCATGAAGGATATTTTTGGTTGTGTCGGTCATAATTATATAACTAACAAACAAAAGTTTATATCGTTGTTAGTAAATTATTAAAAGTAAATAAAATGAAAAAAAAAAAATAATATTTAGTCAATATATAAATATAAAATGGGAGTACGACCCGGATTAGGTGTAGCCAAAATTATCAGAAAAAGAAACTGTGGTGGCAACAAAAAGAGCGGATTAGCCCGTGGATTTGTTGGCCCGCGCAACAAGAGAGCGAGTGTTCTTAACCGTTTACCCAACTCGAAACAGAACAGTCCGTTCCCCACGTGCAACTTCTCGTGCGGATGCAAGACGAACATGAGTTACAACACAGGAAATTAAACAAATTAACCTGTATTATTATCATTTATTATAAATTATTATATTACATTAATTTATAATAATAATGGCTGGCTCAAACTTAGCAAGAGGAAAAAACAAGATTACTGTCCGCAACCAGGGTGGTGGTGAAAAGAAAGGCGGAGCTCACCCCAGTGCTACTGGATTTTTAAATGCAATCCAAAGCAGACAGGCTGAATCGGCGCAAAAACGCGACTATGTATTTGTATTTAAAAGCCCGTTCAAGAGATTAATTCGTTAAATAATACTGAATACTTTTAAGCATTCAAAACAAACTTAAATAGTTTTTATAATCTTTTTTTAATGATTATAAAAATAGACACAAGAGAGAGAAAACTTATTCCTATCTGCAAACAGTTTCTTGAAGAACTTTCGATCCCTAACACTGAAATTAAAATAGAGTCGTTAGATTTAGGAGATGCAGTAATAACTGATAATGAAGGCAATGATTTGTTAATAATAGAGAGAAAATCATTGAATGATCTAGCTTGCAGTATTCGGGATGGGCGATATGCCGAACAATCTTATCGACTAATGCATAATCCAGTTCACAATCACAACATTGTTTACATTATAGAGGGAGATATAGACTTTTATCAATCAAAATTTACCCGTATTAACAGACAAAGTTTATTTTCTGCGATGTTTTCTCTTCAGTACTACAAAGGGTTTTCTATTATTTGGACTAAGACTATTTTAGAAACATCAGAGTATATAATGAGGTCAGTTGATAAAATGGAAAAAGAAAATGCGAAAGGTAAAAAACCATATTTTGTAAATGGGGTTGAAACTGAAGGTAAAAATGAAGTAGTAGAAGAACCAACACAGAAAGATTACTGCAAGGTAGTAAAGAAAACCAAGAAAGACAATGTTACTCACAAAAATATAGGTGAAATCATTTTAAGCCAGATTCCAGGTGTGAGTACAACTATTGCAACAACAATCATAAATCATTTTACAACCTTTCACAAAATGATGAAAGCGATCGAGGTTGATAGAGAGAAATGCTTAACTGCTATTACCTATCAAACAAATACAGGTAAAACAAGACATGTTTCAAATACTGCCTGTAAAAATATAGTAAACTATTTGCTTGATAGTGAAGAACAGGTATTATTTGTTGAAACTTAATCTACAATAAATATATACAATATATAATATGTTTGAACAGTTTTTCGATACAGAAAAGTTATCTTTTTTGCACTATTTAGGATTATTCGTAATGATGATTGTAATCTTTACGGTTTTAAAGGCGGACTTTATTCCAAAATTAGATTTATCAGATATGTTTAGTTCATTAAAACCGGTGCGTGAAGGCTACTCAAATGCCACGGATTCTAATTGGAGCCCTAAGCAATATCATCAAATATTAAAAAAGGAATCAGAGCAAATTTCTGGAACTGATTTAACAATTGATGCCAAAACACCTGATGGTCCTAAATACAAAACTGAATACAACAACACCATTATATGGTTAGATTCGTGGGCTAAAATGGTTTTAGTGAAAGCTGTTGTTGAAGGACAGATTGACCCGAAAGAAAAGGATATTAATTCACCTGGATTCGACAAAAACATGAAGATGATTGAAAAAATTAACAGTATTCATAACTTTACAAATGCACTTGAAGCAGCTTCAAAGGCGCTTGATGAAAGCTAAAAAAAATTGAAAGTAATTAATTAGAAAATAAATTATTATACTTACATGAAATTTACTATAAAGCATAATAATTTATATGACACAGGAAAAGATGCCAAAGATTGACACGGATATTACGGTCATTAACGTAAAGCCATCGCCAAAATCTATTGATAAATCTATGGTTGGTTGCCCTTTATGTTTATCAGATATTCACAAAAAAAATATGTCAAGTTCTTGTCCTAAAGGAATTGAAGGACACAATGTTTGTACGTCATGTGAAATTAATTTAAAAAAACAGTATTTCAATGGTAAAAGTGGTTGCATTTACTGTGGTGATAGGAA
>MDSZ01175310.1_pt1 | contig 16025 bp, 15 predicted proteins | sample 811201 | NCBI WGS metagenome assembly MDSZ01 (sample SAMN05326647, study PRJNA326480) | marine metagenome | isolation source: seawater | place: Indian Ocean: North | collected 2010
ACATTTGGTTATTGTTTCTGGTTTAATTAATCCTAAGTCTTCACACATTTTACGCAATGGAGTTCCATGAAATGGTACAAAGGAATAAATACTCGTATTTGTAGCATCTATATGCCTGTTAAGTTCGATTGTATCAAAGGCAAGTTTCTTTGTCTCTGTTGGAAAGCCTGTTATATTATTTGTACTAAATTGAATGTTATATTTTTTTGGTATCTTTAGTTTTTCAATTATGTCTTTATTTTTCCATCTTCTGTCCAAAATTCTTTTTCTAAATTCTTCATTTCCATGCTCAACACCAAACGAAATTCTATGCAATCCAACTTTTTTTAGTTTGCTCATATTATCTTCAGTGATAGTCTCAGGCCTAGTTTGCATCCAGAACGGCAAGTTTATTTCTTTATACATTTCACAAAATTCGTCTAATTCTTTATTACTCATCCCTAAAAATGTATCAGCCCAAAAATAATTATATTCTACCTTGTGATTATCTTTAAAATGTTTCAATTCTTTATAGACTAAGTCCATTTTTTTTTTTTCTATAATAGTTGTGACCTAAGCCTTTGTAAAATCTCATTTGATCAGGTGAATTACAGAAACGGCACGTAAATGGACATCCTCTTATTGTTTCTATTGGTATCATTTTGTATACCTTACCTGCCATTGGTCTGTAGAGCCTATTTTCCTCAAATTGCGAAATATCAATAATTGGGTTCTCATTAATATCAACGGGTTTAGTAATTGGGTTTTTTTTAATTATATTTCTATTTTTAAGATATTCAGGGCCTAGTGTCTTTACCCAACAGTTCGTTACATCATCATAATTTTCTTTATTTTTAATTTTATCACATAATTCTAATAAAGCATTTTCACCTTCTCCAACACAAACTATGTCAACGAGTTCTTCTTTAACACATATTTCCGGAGCAAAAGTAGGAAAAACTCCTCCAGCTATTACAGGTACTTTATTTTGATTTTTATAATCTTTAACTTCACTTAATACCCGCATACCTAATTCCCACATATCTTCTGTGGAAGAAATTGCAAATAAATCAGGTTTGAATTTTTTTACTTTATCTTTAAAATCTTGTTTCCAATCTGAATTTTTTAATCTAATTCCTCTACTCTCCATTGAGTATGGCACAACATTTAGTTTTTCCATCTTACTTCCATCAGAGTCTATTCCATGATCAACGGAGTAATATGTGGTATCAAAAATATCTATATTATGTCCTTTTTCCTTTAATATCGCTGTAAACATAGCAATTGCAGGTGGCAACATATTCATTCCAAATGTATTAGGATAAATAAATAAAATGTTAATTCCTTTTCCGTTTTTCATATCAATTATCTATTAAATAATATTTCCATTCCATTTTTCTACACCACCATGTTTAACCATTTCATCATCGGTGGATATAATTCTATCTTTATATTTGTTCTTTAACCTATATATCAAGTATCTTTCAACTCTGCAACGCGATGTATTTCTAAACTTATTATGAAGCTTTTTTTTTCCAGAATTAATCATTTCTTGTTGTCTTCTTGAAACATATCCATAAGAATCTTTCGATGTATAAAAATGTCCTCCCTCAACAAGTCCAATGCCTGAAACTATGACTTTTGAGTCTGGATTTTCATCTAGTGCTAATAAAATACTATAGAAACCTGTGGCTACACCCCAAAATCCCTGATATTTTATACATGAATAAGTATGTTTAATAATTTTTATCAAATCTATTTCATAAAAAAATATTTCGCCAAGTACAATATCTAATCCTCCTAATTTATAAAACTTAGATTGAAATTTAAATTGTTCTTTGCTGGTTAAAAATTCTAATTTACTATTTTTCAATTCATTAGGAATTTTTATTGAACCAGATCTACAATATAATCTTTGTGGTATAGCATTAATAACACGCACTTTTACATTTTCGTTTTCAGTATATTCTTTTGATCCAATTAATGCTGTATGTATAGTTTTAGGATATTTTTTTTTATAGTTAAATGCTCTCTCAGCAGCACCATTTGCAGAGTAAATTTTATCTACCTCAACATCGGGTAATTTGGAGTCGGGCTTGGATCCTAAAACTAAAATATAATTTTCTTTATGGGGCACTTAATATTTCTTTTTTTTTATTAATCTTTCTGCTTTTTTCACATCACTTATTGTATCGACTGCTACAGAATTTGAGTTTAATTTTATCATTTTAATTTTTACATCTAGGTCAAAAAATCTTAAAATTTCTATATCCTCTATACTTTCTGTTTCACTTTTCTTTTTTTTTGAATAAAATTTTTTAAGTTCAATGTTATTAAAGGCGTAGATACACACTTGCTTGTAATATTTAACACTTTTATTGATTAGTGACCCGTCTTTATTTATCTTTTTTGATGCGGGTACAACTGCTCTTGATATGTATATTAGTTCCTTATTTGAATTGACAACAACTTTTGGTAAATAAGAACTAGAAACATTGTCAAACTTATGTACTTTGTCGTAACCACAAATAACATGTTTGGGATATTTGATTTTTGCCTTTATAATCGATTTAATATCTTTTGGATTAATCGTTGGTTCATCTCCTTGCACATTAACATAAATTTTAGATTTTATTTTAAACGATGCTTCTGCAACCCTATCTGTTCCTGTCAAACATTTGTTTGAAGTCATTAAGGAATTGTAGCCAGCCTTTTTAACGACATTTGATATCTTTTTACTATCTGTTGCAACATAAAGATTTTTTTTTCCAACAACTTTTGCACAAATATCAGCAACTCTTAAAACCATTTCTCTTTTTAAAATTTTAACTAAAGGTTTTCCTTTATAGCGGCTTGATCCATATCTTGCAGGTATAATAATTACACTTTTCATTCTTAAGAAAAATTTGCGTATACAGATGACGATCTTATTTTGTATCTTGTAGGAGTTATTGATATTAATTCAGAACGATTTTTTAAGGATAGATATAATTTTATCATTTCATCCATTTCATAACGTCTTGGATCATCAACTGGATAACCATCCAGGCCTGTGACAAAAATATTTTTTGCATTTCCACTATTAGCAATGCACAATGCATAAACTATTGTAAGTGAATTAGGAGCAATAGAATAGTTATTTTTAAACTGAAATTCTCCTGGTTTAACTTGTAATCCATAATTTAAAATTTTTAATTTTCCAAATTTTTTCTTTTGTAAACTTGAAAGTCTTTCTAAAGGAAGGACAAGTGGTTGTGTTATTTTTTTAAACATTTTAATATCTGATGTGAGTCTAAGTGTGTGACATGCTACCCTTATATCAATTAACTTTTCTTGAATTGTTTTTTGATAATTTAATCCAATTACAAATGGTTTATTTTTTAAAATAAACTTTTCAATTGCATCAACATGATGAGTTGAGCTTGGACCAGCTCCTATAATAAGTACATCTTTTCCTTTTATTTTTTGATTTGGGGCCCAGTTTCCTTTAGTTTTTCCATGATATATTTTTTTACCAACTTCAATTAAATTTTTATTATAGGTTTGAGCTCCATATGCATTAAGATTTTTGATTGTTGACAGTATTTCAAATGGTTCAAGTTTCAAATCTGCTAAAATACTTTGAATAAATGTAGGGTGTATTTTGTATTTTCCTGCAAGATAATAATAATAGTTGGTTCCCCAATCATATTTTACTTTCATTGGTTTAAACCAGTTATCAATTAATTTTAAAATAGACGAACTATCTTTTGGTTTTTTTTTGTATTTAGAAAACTCTATTAGTGCATACTCAGTTTTAATATTTCCTGCACCTCTACCCATGCCTGTAACAGTACTATCAATCCATGAGGCACCTTCATTGAATGCCGTGATACCATTTATTAAAGCTTTACCCATATTATCGTGAGCATGAAATCCTAAAGGCTTCTTCCAATTAAGTTTTATATTTGAAATTATTTTGACTATATCTTTAGGATCAAGACTTCCTAGGCTATCTGCGAAATAAAAAACATCTACTTTACTTTTGTTAAGTAATTTTGTTACATTTTGAATATCATTATCTGATAACTCTGAGATTTGCATTAAATTAATTATTACTTTAATTTTGAATTTTTTTATTTGATCACAAATATTTATTATTTTTTGAACTTCATTTAAGTGGCATGCAAATCTTACGAATGATATTTTTGAATTCTTAAAATTATTAAAAAAAACTCTAATTTTTTTTTTATCTGACATTTTGCTAGAAATTATATCTTTAGCATTTAACATAATTCCAAGCTTTATGCCCTTTGGTATTTTTAAACTATTAATATATAAATCTGTTGTATATGCGCATGGTCCCATATAAGTATTTTTATTTGCAAACCTGAAACCTAGCTCAACATATTCTACAGCAGAGTCTGCCATAGAATTTAAGTAATTTTGAACCAATTCATTTGGAAAATCCCAATTATTATAATATCCCCCATCCCTTAGGGTGCAATCAAGTAGATTAATTTTCATATTTTTTTATCAATTTTTATCATTATATTGATTAATTTCATTTAAATTTTGATTTCTAGACAATACATCGTGATAAGCGCCTTCATCAACTAATTTTCCATTACTAATAACGAATATTTTATCACAATTTCTAAGGCTACTTGTTCTGTGAGTTATAAATATAATAATCCTATTTTTCTTTAATTTATAAATATCATCAATTATTTTTTTTTCAGTTTCAATATCTAAAGCACTGGTTGCTTCATCAAATATAATTATCTCGGAGTTATTATACAGAGCTCGTGCAATTCCAATTCTTTGTTTTGACCACCCGAAATTCTTGCTCCTCTATCCCCCATAATTGTATTAGATTTATCAGGAAGATCTTCAACAAATTCTTTTAGCTGCGACAGTTCTACTGCTGAGTATAGTTTCTTTTCGTCGATTTCTTTATCTTCTTTTCCTAACGCAATATTTCTCTTTATAGTATCATCAAGTAAATAAACATCCTGTGGAACATAACCTATATTTTTTTGCCATTCTTTGTAATTTAAATCTATATTTTTTTCATTAACTAATATTTTTCCTTCTTCTGGCTTTAATAGTCCTAAAATAATATCTATTAAAGTTGATTTTCCAGCACCAGATTTTCCAATAATACCTATAAACTCCCCTTTATTAACTTGAATTGAGATATTTTTTAAAATTTTTTCCTCATTTTTAGAGTATCTGAAGTTTACATTATTAATATTAATTTTATTTATTTCGGCAAATTTATTTTTATCAAAATAATTTTCTTCGTTTTGATAGGTTTGATTATTTTTATCTAAATTAATGTATTCATTTTTTAAAGCATCAAATCCTGATCTAAAATATTTTAAGTTATTAAATCCTGCGTTTAAATTAACAAAAACAGGCAGCATTCTAATTATAATTACTGTCATTAACGTAATAGTTGGTAGAATTGATTTAATTGAATTTCCTTCAATATAAAAAAATAGAATTGTTAAACTCAAGGATAAAACTGCCAAAACCTCAAGAAACAATCTTGGTATCATTTGTAAAAAACCATTTAAAACCTCATTTTTAAGTCTTTTTTCATTAACTATTAAAAACTTTTTCATAAAAAAATCAAAATTCCCAAGAATTTTAGTTATTTTAATAGAGCCTATTCCATGATTTAAATTTTTTAATAAGTCCGCCTCAAGTGATATTGCCTCTTTTCCAAGGAATTTTATTTTTTTTTTTATTAAAGAGTAAATTATCACTGATATTAATGTCATTAGACCAAATATTATCAGTGAAATCTTTGTATTGACAAAAAATAATGTTGAAAGCAGAAATATTAGCAAAATAATATCTTTAAATGATCTTACAAGAAGAAATAAATAATGAGAACTTAGATTAACAACACTTAGTATATTATTTATAAGTTTCGATGGATTATTTTTTAAGAAAAAAATGTAATCTGTATTTAAATATGAATTATAAAGTCGTGATCTATTGTAAGTCACAATTAATCTTTTAAGATTTAATTCAAAATAATTATAAAAGACAGTTATAATATTTTTAAAAATAAATACAAAAGTTACAAAAATAGAAGAATATATTATTAAAGAAATTTGACTCTTTGTGTTTAAAAAATTTTTAATATTTTCAAATGGTATCTTTGATATTAAAGTTTCACTATCTGTTAAAACCATTACAAATAAGCCAATTACTCCCATTCCCAAGGTTTCTATAATTGTAACAAATATCCCAAAAATTAATAAACAAATAAGTAATATTAAATATTTTTTATCTATGTAAAAGTTTATATCATTAAAGATTTTCATGTTTTGTTATTTAATAATTTAATCTTGTCTAAAATTTGAATTGTTGCTTTGTAAGATGTTAATAATTTGTCAACTTTTTTTTTTGATTTTATTAAACTAACTATTGATTTTAGTGTGTGTTTTTGATTGTACTTTTGTTCAACATTTATAGTTTTTTTAAATAAATGACTATCATAATTTTTTTTGTAAATATTTAAATTTCCAAAAGAATTATCTGAAACAACCTTTGTTTTATTTGTTATCAGTATAAATTGATTGTGATGTATATTTTTTACCCCAATATTTATCAAAAATATTTCACCATTTTTATATTCAATTTTAACATCTGGCTGAATGTCGTTATTCCATTTAGGATTTTTTTTTAAAATTGAAATCTTTTTTGGTTTATAAATAAATTGGCTTAATAGATTAATATAATGTGAACAATTATTATACAATCCTCTATTATATAAATATACTGACTTAAATTTTTTTGAAGTTCTGAATTCTTTACAAATATTAGTATACTTATTTTGAAATGTTCTATTATAGTTTATAAATAACAAAATTTTATTTTTTTTACATACGTTTATAATTTTTTTTAATTCTAAAAAATTTTTAGCTCCAGGTTTTTCTATCAATATATATTTAATGAATTTATATTTTTTTAAAGAATTAATAAGTTGGTAGTTTTGTTCTTTTTTAACTGCTATAATTATAAAGATTGGTTTGTATCGTTTAACTAAACTGTTTATTTCATTTGATGCGGGTATTTTATATTTTTTTTTAAATTGATTTACTTTAGTATTAATTTTATCAACTGCAAACATAAATCTAAGATTTTTGTTTTTACTAATTGCTTTGGCATGAGAAATTATATTTTTATTATAATAATCATACTTAAGCCCAATATTACCCAATCCAATTAAGGCTGTTTTTATTTTTTTATTTGTCATCAGGTATATAATTTTTCTGCATTGTTAAAAAAATGTTTATAAATTTTATCTCTTTTGAAATTATATTTTTTTAAATTATTGACTAATCTTTTATTAAATATTTCATTTTGGTCCATTTCATTGGTATCAAAAATATTCTGGTCAATTATTTTGCTTTTTTGTCCGTTAAGAATTAAGCCACTTAATTTATCATTTAAATATTTGGGGTAAATTTTTTCAAGGTAGTATAGTGTTTTTTTTGCAGTTAATATTTGGGGTTTTTTTAAAGTTTTAATTTTCGAAATTTCCTTAAGTGTTTTAAAATATTCAAATTTACTTTTACACTCTATCGAAATTTTTAATCCCGAATAAGTTGAAGATCCAGCTGTAATTGGATATTTTCCATTGCAAGCAAATTCAAGACCAATCGTTCCTCTTCCAGTTACAACGTTATCACAAATATTAATTAAATTTTTCGTGCTTATTAAATCATTGTCACATAATTTTAGATTAGTAATTTTACTGTATTTTCTAAGAATTGTTTTAACGATACCTTCTTCGTTATATAAGTGACTTGATGGATGCGGTCTTACAAGCCATAGAATTTTATCATCTTTATTTTTTCCAATAAATTCAAGTGTTTTTTCAAATTGTTCAAAATAATCTCTAAAAATAAATGATGTTCCAAATATATGAGGAGCGTCAGCGAAAGCATGAGGGGCAAATAAAATTACTTTTCTTATTTTATCACTTTTAACATTTAATAAATTAAATAAATCTCTTTTTTTAATATTTTTTTTTATTTTATTTGCACTTGTTAAGCATCTATAACCAGTATATCTAGTATCCAAATTTCCACTTAACCTTACCTTCAAATAATTATTAATTTGATTATTGCTAATTTTTATATTTTTTTTAAAAAAAGATGAATTTACTCCATGTACAGATAAATTTAAAAAACCTTTCTTAATTTTTGCTTTAGTAAACTCATCTAAAAAAGTAAATGTAGAGTGTGCGTGACCATGTAATGAATAAACTTTTATTCCTTTATTTAACGCGAGTCTCCCTATAATGCCATCATTGTAACAATATGATTCTGTGTTTACTATTACAAATTTAATATGGTTTTGATTAAGTAATTTATTTATTTTTAAAGTTCTATAAATTGTGATAAATATCAAGTTACAAAAAAATAGATTAATTTTAGGATTAATAAAAAAAAAGTTTTTTTTAATATAAGTATCATATATTAAATCTCCTATATGAGTATTTTCAATTTTATAATTTTTAATAAACCAGTTAAAACCCTTTATATTGATATCTATTAAACTGTAAATTAATAATAAAATTGATTTTAATAGAATAAGTGGATTTAAAAAAATTTTATTATATCTAAAACCAATATAAAAATTATAAAAACCAAAACTTTTATAAATTTTAAAAATATTTTTACTAGACTTGTCTGTTAAAATAATTGGATTTAATTTCAATTTATTGCTTATTGGAGCTGCTATAAGAGACGAAACTATACTTGCTAAATTTCTTGATCTATCAACAAAAATAAAGGAGTTTTTTCTATTGGTATTATCTATTATATGTTTGTTTAGAGAAATAAACTCTTTAAAATAACTATTCATTATAATTCTTTATTTAAAATAAATTTAATTTTAATTATTATTTTATTAATTTCTCTATCAGTAAGACCATAATAAACTGGCAAACTAATTGCCCGATTATAATAATTAATCGATGATTTGAAATGGTTAGAGTTATATTTTTTAATTTTGCTATAATATGGATGTAAAAATATTGGTATATAATGAAGATTTACATTTATATTTTTATTTCTCAAATAATTAAATAGTTTTGAATGAACTTTTTTAGGAACCAAAATAATGAGTAGATGATAGCTGGAATATATATTTTTGTCTACTTTTTGAAATTGAATTGGAAAATTTTTTAGTTTTGTCTTATAAGTATTAATGATTTGATTTCTTCTCTTTACGAATAAATTAATTTTTTTTAGTTGATTAATTCCTAGGGCGGCATGAACATCACTTAAACGGTAATTGAAGCCAAGGTATTGTTGTTGATAGAACCACTTTCCATGAGATCTCTCAGTGAATTTTGATTTTTCCCTCACAATCCCGTGTTCTCTTAAAATTGACATTTGATCTGCTAATCTTTTTTGATTTGTCGTTGCCACACCTCCCTCCGCACTAGTAATAATTTTTACAGGATGAAAACTAAAAACTGTAATATCCGAATATTTACAACTTCCTACTCTAGAATTATTATATATCGCCCCTAGTGCATGTGAGGCATCCTCAATAATTTTAAATCTATATTTTTTTGATAATTTGCTTATCTCTTTCATTTTACACGACAATCCTCCTAGGTGAACAACAACTAATGCTTTTGGTAATTTTTTATTTTTCTTGGCCTGTATAAGTTTTTTTTCAAGTTTATATAAAGAAATGTTAAATGTTTCGATATCAATATCTACAAAGTCAATTTTTGCACCGCAATATAAACCACAATTTGCTGAAGCCACAAAAGAAATGGGGCTAGTCCATAAGATATCATTTTTTTTAAGTTTTAAGGCCATACAAGCAATATGTAATGCTGATGTTGCACTATTAAAAGCAACAGAATATTTTGAGCCACAATATTTATTAACTAAATTTTCAAATTTATTTATTTGAGGACCAGTAGTGAGATAATCTGATTTTAGGACCTTTTTTACTGACTCAACATCAGATTTGTCAATATATTGTCTGCTATATGGTATTATTTTTCCCATTAATTAATAGAAAAGTTTTTTAATTATCTTTTCTAATTCTTTTATAGTTAAAAATTTTGAATTGTTTCCACTATTGTAAGAGAAATTACTTTTTACTTTTTTATATTTTTTAACTGAATAGAAATTCTCAAGTTTTCTATCATAAATTCCCAATATAGCGTAATATTTACCTAGGTCGTAAGTTCTGTCACTTTCACTAGAAGTTATTAACTGTTCATCTATCTTCTCTCCTGGTCTAGTGCCTATAAATTTGTATTTACAATTCGGTGCTATGGCTTTGGCTAAGTCCATAATTCTATAACTAGGAATTTTTGGTACAAAAATTTCTCCACCTTTATTATTTTTTAAACACCATAAGACCATATCTACAGCGTCATTAATTGACATATTAAATCTTGTCATTCTTTTGTTAGTTATAGGGATTACTCCATTCTTCTTATTTTTAATAAATAGTGGAATCACAGAACCTCTGCTACCCATTACATTTCCATATCTTGCTACACTAAATTTAATTTTTCTACTTCCGATAATGTTATTTGCAGCTAAAAATAATTTGTCTGAAGCTAATTTTGTAGCACCATAGAGGTTTATTGGTGAAACCGCTTTGTCTGTTGATAGTGCTATTAAATTTTCAACTTTTTTATCTAAAGAAGCTTCAATCAAATTTTGAGCTCCAATAATATTCGTTTTAACATATTCAAAAGGATTATATTCAGCTGCAGGAACTTGTTTTAGGGCTGCGGCATGAACTACTATATTTACGTCGTCTAGTGCTCTATAAACTCTATCCTTATCTCTCAAATCTCCTATAAAATATCTTAGTTTTGGATATTTTTTTATTGGCAGTCTTTCAGCCATCTCGAATTGTTTTAATTCATCTCTACTGAATACAATAATTTTTTTTATATCTTTGAATTTTTTTAAAATTGTATTAACAAATAACTGACCAAAAGAGCCTGTTCCGCCAGTTACTAGAATAGTTTTGTTTCTTAAAAAATTTTTATTTTTTGTCATTTTTTTTTGTTTTCTCTAACTCCTTTTGGATTTCCTCGTATTCTTTTGATTTTTTCTTAAGAAAATTTATTGTTAATAAGGTTTTTTTATTAATACCTTTGGGAGTTAAAATATAAAGATAACTGAATTTATTATCATTTCTTTTAAAATTTCTAATTTTTATTAAACCTTTTTTTCTTAATGCTTTTATACAATAATTTAATTTTCCTAAACTATAACCCAATTCATTGGCAATTATCCTTTGATTAGTTTTTGGTTTTTTTTCAATTATTCTTAAAATATTTAATTGCTCTTCGTTTTTCTTCATATGTTCAATATTTGAACAAGTTTATATGTTCATAATTTGAACATGTCAATTTAATTTATAATTTTTTTAATAAAATTTTTTGGAATTGTTAGTTTTTCTTGAGAATTTATATGAAAAGAGGCAAGACCACAAATATTAGATACAGCTAAAGCCATGCTATTGTGTCCAAAAACCATTGAACACTTTGATATAGTTTTAATCAAATCATCATTGGTATCTATTTCAATATTGGTATTTTTTTTTATGAATTGATTGTATTTATTTTTTTTTTCCGAAGGGTGGCATCTAATTATTATTTTCTTTGAATTATTTTTTATTCTTATACTTTTTAAAAATTTTTCAAATAATTTTTTATCAGTTAGTTGTTTGTTATTTAATCTATCACTATTACTCGATACATATAAGATAGATCTACTTTTTTTTTTACCAGAAAAAAGTTTAAAATTTCGCACCGACTCTTCAAAATATGGATTTGGTATAAGTCTTACGTTTCTAAAAATTTTCATTGCTTTATTTTTTGCATATATATCTCCTACCCATATTTCGTCAGGTAAAATAAGTTTTTTTTTCAACAAAAATCTCTTTTTATAATTGACCCAATGATCAATGAATGAAAAAACTTTTTTTTTCTTTTTTTTCGATTTTAAAATTGCATTAAGTTCTAAATTTGTTCCAAGTCCTGTGCCTGTAATTACTATATCTGCAAAATTTATATTTTTAATTAAATTTAGGTTTCTAATTTTTTTATATTTTTTTTTAAAAATTTTTTTGGCAGGTCCTGATAACGTAAATCTATAATTTGATTTATATTTTTTTACAAATGAAGATAAAATTTCTGCTCCACCACTATCAGAAGAGATAATGGCAACTTTTTTATTTAGTAAATAATTTTTTACTTGTCTAATTTTTTCCATACTTTTATAAAAGTATTACAAATAAAATTCAGGTTTTGCTTTGATAAATCATATTTGCAAAGTTCAAAATTCAAAAAAGTTTTTTCCTGAAGCCTCTCAGCAACTGGACAAATGCCTTTTTTATAAGATACTTTAGAATTAAAAGTTGACCATGGATGGCCTTTGCTACCATGTGCAATTTTTTTTTGATACATGGGCAAAAGATGTAAATTTGTATAACCTTCTACAAACCCACTAAGTCCTTTTTTTGCAAGTTCTTTGAATAGTTGTTTTCTTGAAAATTTAACCAGATCAATATCTATTATCATCGGGTAGGTATAATAGCTATGGGTACATTTTAATTTTGTTATTGGTAATTTCAATCCCTTCAAAATTTTAAGTCTTTTAGTAAGATAATTTGCAATAGTATTTTTCTTTTTAACTATTTTCTTTAATTTTTTAAGCTGCTGTATGCCAATTGCCGCCTCAATTTCACCCATTCTAAAATTGTAACCTATCATATTATTTATTTTAATATTTTCTCTTTTATTGACTATGCATTCTGCATGATTTCTTATTAATCTGGCCCTTTCAGCCAATGTACTGTTGTTGGTCACAATAAATCCACCTTCTCCAGTTTGAATATGTTTGTGACAGTTCAGGCTGTAACCGCCAATATCAGTATCTGTACCACTCAACTTGTTATTATTGTAAGAAAATGGTGATTGAGCGCTATCAGATATAATTTTTATATTTTTTTTTTTTACTATTTTTTTTAACCCTTTAACATTTGAGGGGTGTCCAAAAATATCAATCGTAATTATCGCTTTTGTTTTTTTATTAATTAGTTTTTTTACCTTTTCAGGATCCAAACAAAATGTTTCGTCTTCAATATCTGCAAAAACTGGAATTGCATTCCAATGAAGTATTGCAGTTGCTGTAGCTGACATAGTCCATGGACTAACAATTATTTCATCTCCTGGATTAATTTCCAGTGCCCCAACTGCTGCTATAAGCCCAGATGTCCAGGAGTTAAGGGTTATTGCATGCTTTACTTTATAAAACTGTGCTAATTTTTTCTCAAAAAGTCTATTATATTTTCCCCCATAAAATCCATTAGGGTATGATGCAATAAAATCGGAAAGGACCCCGGATTTTAAGACTCCTAATGCAGCAGAAATTTCCTCTTTTTGAATTGAATTATATTTTTTGAAATATTTGTTATTTTTCATACTTTAACATGTATAACTTTTCTGCATTTTTCCAATCCTCTAAATTGTCGATATCTTGAACTTTTAATTTTGACATAAGATAAAAGGTAGAATTTTTTTCTAATATTATTTTTTTTGAATTCCATGCATTAAATTTTCCCCAACAAAATTGACCAGCATCATGATATGTTTCTCGAAGATCTTGGGATCTTTTGTGAAAATTTTTTTGATTTACCATTTTTATTCCACCTTTTTTATTTTTAAAAAAAGCTCTTTGAATTGGATAAGAGAATTTTGTTGCTCCAATAACATAATTCCATCGGCTATTTTTTATTTTTTTGAAAGAGCTTACTAAATCTTTTGCCTTAATAAGTGGAGAAGTTGGGTATATGCAGCAAATTAATTTGGGTTTCTTTAGATTTTTATCTAACCAATTTATTGCGTGGGACACAACCTCCCTTGTGCCAACTTTGTCTCCAGATAAATTTTTAGGTCTTTTAAATAATATTTTAGCTCCGTATTTTTTTGAAATTTTCATTATTTGGTTAGAATCTGTTGAAACTATAATTTTGTCAAATATTTTAGCTTTGATTGCCTCTTTGATTGGATATGATATAATAGGTCTACCTAAAAAATTTTTTATATTTTTTTTTTTAATTCTTTTACTTCCTCCACGAGCAGGAATTATTGCCACGATCATAATTCTATTTTTTATTTGTTAATTTCTTTGCAAGTTTGTTTATTTTTTTATCTTGATGGTAAATCTGCGCTAAAACTCCTGCAGTTTTTTCAGGTGCAAATTTAAAAGCAATTCTTAATATATCCATCCAATTTTTGTTATTTTTTTTCCTAATATTCTCTATCTGGTCGATTAACTTTAATTTATTTTTGTGTTTATTTTTCATAATTTGAGACTAATAAATATATTAATAATAAAACTTATAAAGCAATATTTTAAGATATAGTTTTATTTTGATTTATTGACATGTTCAAGTATTGAACATATAAACCTCATAATTACTTAATTTTAGTGCATGAATGAAATAAAATACTGCAAAAACTGTGTTATTCCAGAAACAAGACCAAACACTGAGATAGATGACAATGGATATTGTACTGCCTGTAAATATTTTTGGGAAAGAGAAAAAGTAAACTGGAGTATTAGAAAACAAGAACTTTTAAAAATTTTTAATAAATATAAAAGTAATAAGTATTACGATTGCATTGTCCCTTCGAGTGGAGGAAAAGATAGTACTTATCAAGTTTTGAAAGTAAAAGAATTGGGGATGAACCCTTTGGTAGTAACTATTACTACTGACATGTTAACTACAATAGGAAGAAAAAATATTGAAAATTTAAAAAATAAAGGAGTTGACTATATTGAATATACTTTAAACCCGATTGTAAGAAAAAAAATTAATAAATTTACTTTAGAAACAGTTGGTGATCTTACCTGGTCTGAAGAAGTCGGTGTTTCTTGTTCAGTGGTAAGAATAGCAATAAAAATGGGTATCCCATTAATTGTATGGGGTGAAAACTCTGAAAATGAAAATGGAGGACCTGAAAAAAACTCTGACTTTTTTGATGAAATTATACAAAGACATGATGGGGATTGGTTTGAGGAATTTGGTGGAACGAATGGTTTAAGAAGTTCTGATTTACTAGAGCTTTGGTCGAATGAGGGAATAACAGAATTAGATTTAATGCCATATACATTTCCAACAAAAGAAGAGTTTAAAGATAATAATATTTTAGGTATATTTTTAGGTCATTACATCCCTTGGGATGGTCATGCTAATGCAGAATTTTCAATTCAAAATGGATTGACTACTTATCACAAATGGGTCGAAGGTAATATTGTAAACTATGAGAACTTAGACAACTATCAAATGAGAGTTCATGATTATTTTAAATTTTTAAAATATGGATATGATAGAGTTTCTGACTGGTCTTCTTTAGCAATAAGAAGGGGAAGAATGAAAAGATCTGAAGCAGTTGAATTTTCAAGAATTTATGGAGGAAAATTCCCATCAGAATATTTAGGAATGCCACTTAAAAATGTCTTGGACTATATCGGAATGGATGAAAAACAATTTAAAATTATTTGTGAAAAATTTACTAACAAAAAAATTTTTAAAAAAAATCCTGATGGATCACTTATGTATGATAACAGAGGTGATTTAATTAAAGTAAATTATGATAATGTCAAAAAATAAAAATGTACTCATTATTGACTCAAATATAGGAAATATTGGATCTGTTTATAGAGCCTTAAATAAATTAGATTATAAACCTCTAATTTCAAATAAAAAAAAAGATTTTGAAAATGTTAGTCATATTATACTCCCAGGAGTTGGGTCATTTGATTATGGAATGAAGTTTTTAAAAGATTACGATTTAATTGAAAGTTTAAATATTGCTGTTAAACAAAGGGGGATACCTTTACTTGGCATATGCCTTGGTATGCAATTATTAGCATCTAAAGGTTTCGAAAATAACAAAGAAACTGATGGATTGTGTTTTATACCTGGCAGTGTAGAAAAATTAAAAATTTCAAACGATTTTAAATTACCTCACCTTGGAT
>MDSZ01010415.1_pt1 | contig 16024 bp, 11 predicted proteins | sample 811201 | NCBI WGS metagenome assembly MDSZ01 (sample SAMN05326647, study PRJNA326480) | marine metagenome | isolation source: seawater | place: Indian Ocean: North | collected 2010
AGAGAGAGAGAGAGAGAGAGAGAGAGAGAGAGAGAGAGAGAGGGAGAGAGAGAGAGAGAGGGAACATGTTGAAACAGTGGAAGAAGAAAGCCCTTGTATTTGTATTTGTAATAATTTAAGTCCGTGTTTCGATAAAACAATTTCTGTTCAATTCGTTTTACAACTGTATACTTCTATGCGATGCGTCGCAGCGGTGTCAGTGATGTTTGACCTCTATTTTGTGTTATTATTTATAAATTCAAGAGCGGCGGCGGGTTATCGTCACCACCTTGTTCTCTACCATCATTTCCTCCTCCTCGACTAGCAAAGGGATTATTACTTCTATCATCACTATTAAATACGTTTGTTCGCGAACCATTCGCAGCGTTAGTGGGAGACGGCGTCGAGATGCTATACCTATACGGTGATGTCTCTTGTACGACATTATCTAAACCGATATTAGTATAATTCACATCATCGCTCGCCTCTTCTAAAACCTCCACCCCACCTTTCCTACCGTCTCTATCATCTCTACCGACCGTTCTCGTCATTGTCGTCATCTGTTGCCCTTGGCTTGCGCTGCTGCTATTATCGTGCGCTCCGTGCAACGTGTATTCCTGATACGTCCTTCCAAACTGATGCACGGTATCGTCCAAAACATCCCCCACCGACAACGCGTGCCCAACGTTCGCGACAAATCTACTCACACCAGACCTATTCGCGTATACGTAATAAGGGAACGCTATGTGCATAAATATGCTCGCAAATACCATCTCCACGCACACCAAATAATCCTGCGTCGCTCTTCCTTCCTCGGAACTCGCGACGTTTCCAGTCGCGACGGCTAACGCGATAAAAGCTCCTTGCCAAAACGTCAAAAAGATGACCGCTTTTACCAACATGAACTTCGCAAGCGGTTTGTGAGGTTTCAATAAATCGTAGGCGCCTCGATAAAACATCAATAAACCGTACAGCGCGCACGAATAGGAAATGTTATAGACGAACAACACGTACACGTATCCTCTCTTAAAGTCAATGGCGGAATCACCGTACTGCCCTCTCATGTGCATGATCCAACTGATTAAACTCAGTAACGGTTTTAAAAACACAAACTGCAGCGCGTACTGTTTACTCCGTCTCAAGTACGCCCCGTCCACTTGTTGCGACTCTCTCGCGCACGCCCACAGGCTCGGAGGCAACTCTTTCCCTTGCATGTTATTTTGCACGTTCCCTGGTCCACCCACGTACTCGAAGCACAGCGCGAGAAAATTGTACACGACCCAGCTTTCGTAGCAGTCTCGAAACGTGTCCAAATCCAGCGAGTGTTTCGGGTTCGTCAGCGCCGCCAGGCTCAGCACCGCGTAGATGGGTACCAGAAATATGATGCGCAAAATGTGTCGCTGATGATTCCCGTTGGAGTAGTGCTTCAAATGGAGCCCGATTTGGACGAGCGCAATCGCGGTGGCAAAGGAGGATAAAAACGCCGCCAAAACGCGCGCATCGCTGCGCTCGTACCATTTTTTTGCCGTCACATCATCGTCGCTGCTCATCATCGTCATCCCTCAGTTCGGTGGTGGTGGTGGTGGTGGATGTCAAAAGGCGTCGTCGTCGTCGTCGTCGTCGTCTCGCTTTTGATGATGGCGTTTTTGTGTGTGGAATCTCGAGTCCAAAATCGTTAAAAAAAAAGGGAGGAAAGACACACCTTCTCTAAACCCTAAACACTTGCCTCGAAAACGTAAGAAAAAAGAAAGGAAGAAAAAAGGAGACTTTGGATTGGAAACGTCTTTACAAGAAGAAGAAGAGGAAGAAGAAGAAGAAGAAGAAGAAGGTTTGAAAACCACTTTCGACGACGGGGAGAGAGAGAGAAAGAGAGAGAGAGAGAGAAAAGAACGCCGAACAACGGGCGAGCACCCAAACGACGACGACGACTTTGGAAGAAGAAGAAGAAGAAAAGAAGAGAGATTTGTTTTGGGGGGATTTCTGGATGAGAGAAAACGACCGAGTGGAGAAAGAAGAAGCGGCGACGTCGCCGAGAGGAGGATCGGGAGGAGGTGCGAAACAATCGTCGGACGATGAAGAACCCCGCGTGGGACACGGAAATCATCATCATCATCATCGGTCGACGAAGTCGTCCGGGATGGAGGAGTCCGACGTGCACGCAGAAGTTATCAGCGCGGCGGAGTTGAACGCGCTCGTGTCTCGGATGAATGGGAACGGGTCCTCGGCCGCTGGAGAGAATAACGCGCAGTCGGTGTTGGCGGCAATGGAGAGGCTTCTGAGAGGTAACGGAGAACGTCAGGAGAGAGAACCGGCGAAGAAAGAACACAAGTTTTGGAGCACGCAACCGGTGCCGCAGTTTGAGATAAAGGAAGACACTCGCGAAGATGGAGAGGATGTGGATGGCCCGATCGACCCGTCGAAGACCGTCGCGGACGTACGAAAAGAAGGGTACGACCTTCCGCCCGGATATGAATGGGATGAAGTAGATGTGGAAACGCAAGAAGGCAGAGACGAAGTATTCAATTTGCTCGCGAGTAATTACGTGGAAGACGATGACGAGATGTTTCGATTCGCGTACGCGCCGGAGTTTGTCTCGTGGGCGTTACAGCCGCCAGGGTACGAAAAGAGTTGGCATGTAGGTATTCGGATTTCGTGCACGAAGACGTTGGTGGCTTTGATTACGGGTATTCCAGCGGAAGTTAGCGCGAACGAGAAGAGATTAAAAGTTGCGGAGATCAATTTTTTGTGCGTGCACAAAAAGTTGCGGAGAAAAAACTTCGCGCCGGTGTTGATTAGGGAAGTGACGAGGAGGATAAATTTGAAAGACGTGTGGCAGGCAGCGTATACGGCTGGGGTGGTTTTGCCGAAACCGTGCGCGAAAGCCAGGTATTGGCACCGGTCGATAAACGTGAAGAAGTTGGTGGATATTCGGTTCACGCAGTTAGGGAGAGGGATGAGTATGGCGGAAACGATCGAACATTACGCAATGCCGAAGAAGATTCGAGTGCAAGGCTTGAGGAAGATGGAAGAGAAGGATGTGCCGACGGTGACGAGATTGTTGAACTCGTATTTTAGCAAATTTAAGTTAGCGCCAGTTAAAAACGAGGAAGACGTGAGACACTGGTTAGTCCCAAGAGATGAGGTCGTGTATAGCTACGTCAAAATCGACGAGTGTACCGGCGAAGCGACGGATTTTTGCTCTTTTTACAACTTGAGTTCCACCGTCATCCAAGCGTCATCGTCGAATGGAAGAAACGCCAAGAAAAACGTTCTTCTCAAAGCCGCGTACTGTTACTACAACGTCGCCACCTCCGAAAACATCGAAGATCTCATCCAAGACGCTTTAATATTAGCAAGAGACAACGGTTTCGACGTCTTCAACGCTTTAAACGTTTCCGAAAACGACCAGTTTTTAGAAACGTTGAAATTCGGCATCGGCGACGGCGATTTGCACTATTACTTGTACAACTGGAAGTTGCGAGAAACGTTAGCGCCGAAAGACGTCGCATTAGTTTTGCTTTAGTTCGCAGGACGCTTTGAAATTATAACACACACTACACGCATGGCCAAGCGGTTCCCGTCACAAAAATGTTATAGTGCGATGATGCGATGATACGCGCGCTTTCGTTCTTTGCCTTTTCCCCCACAAAAACTTCTTCACAAAAGAGAAGCACTTTAGACTATAGCACTTCTCATCACGCACACGCGCAAAAAAAAAACATGTCCGGAGGCAACGGCACCACCAACGGCAGTTCTGCCTTCCGCGACTTCCTCCTCGCTCCGGACGGATGCGCTCCGGACGACGACGACTCTTCTTCCGCGTCTCAAAATCCAATCATGCGTCTGACAGATAAAATCCTCTTCGGCCACGGCGTCGGGAACGAGTCCGTTCGGGAAAAACAGATGCAAAGAGACCGACGGACGGGCGAGACGTTGGTCGACCGAAAGCAACGATGGACGGCAGACCAGGAGAGAGAGAGACGACGACGAGCAGCGACTCTCGGCGGCAGCGGGGACGGGAGAGCAAAACGGGAGCAAGGACAGAGAGCGAGGTCGGACGTCATGGCGAGACAAGTTGCACCGGCGTTGGGAAGAGAGCGCGAGAGACAATTGGTGCAACAACAACAACAACAACAACAACAACAACAACAAAGCATGATGGATCACGCGTGGCAACGGGAACGAGACGCGATGGTAGAACAAAGGCAAAGAGAAATGATGATGATGAGGGAGAGGAATGAAGTTGGTTCGATGGCCCCGGCACCGATGATGGAGATGCAGATGCGACATCAGCAGCAGGACTGGGGAGGGGAGTTTGCGCGCGAGCGAGAACAACAAAGAAGAATGATTGGGAGTAATGGGAACGAGTGGGCGGACGAATTTGCACAGAGACAGATGCGACAAGAGGGACAAATGGTTAATGGTGTGAGTAATCGATGGGTGAACGAGTTTGAACAGATGCGTGGAATGGAACACGCGAGGTGGGCGAACGAGTTTACGCAGCAAAGGAACGCTTATACCTCGCCGCAGCAGTGGGCGAATGAATTCTCGAAGCAAAGGCAAGTGCAGCAGCAACAACAATCTTCGAGAGGAGAGATGATGGTGGACAGGGAGACGAGGATGCACAGCGCGGAGTTGGCGAGGACGCTTGCGCAAGATCCAAAATTTGCAAATTCATCCTTTGTAAAACTGATGCAAAATATTGGTTCGGGACAAGTCGCGGTTCGCGACAACGATTTGAGAACCGTTGATGGCGAGCGACAAGTGAACGTGGAAAGCGAAGATTGGGCAAGGGAGTTCCAAAGCGCGAATATAAGTGGCGGCGAACGATGGGCGAATGAATTTCAATCGACGTTGCGTCAGCAACAAGCAAAACATCACCAACAAACAAATTCGGCGTCCGCTGCGGAAAATTGGGCGAACGAATTTTCGAGTTTACCAGAGCAATGGGCGAACGAATTTACGCAAACGCATCCGCAATACGCGAACCAGTTTGATTCCGCGTGGAACGAAAGCGCACGCGTGATAAACAATGAAAGAAACAGCGAGTATGTTTTTAAGCATCCAAACCCCTACGACGGGAATGTGAATGCGCTTCAAATTGGAAAGGGTCTCGCGAAGACTGGCGTTTTATCTGAGGCAACGTTAGCGTTAGAAGCTGCCGTTAAACAACCGGAAGCGCAACAAAGTTCAATCATGGAAGCGTGGCGGTTGCTCGGCGAAGCGCACGCGGAAAACGACGACGACGTTCGTGCCATCGCGGCGATGCGAGAAGCGCACAGACTCGACCCGCTCGACGCCCAAGTTGCTTTACAACTCGCCGTCAGTCACACGAACGAACTCGAGAAAACAGAAGCTATACAACATGCCATTTCGTGGCTTCGGCAACAACAAGGCGTGGCGCATTTAGTGGAGGGTAAAACTATTATGGATGAAAATGAAGCCCGCGACGCGTTTCGAGAAGCGTCCAGATTACAACCGGAAAATGCCGACATTCACGCCGTGATTGGCGTATTGGCGCACTTGACGAGAGACTACGACGAAGCCGTGCGCGCGTTTGAAACGGCAGCGCGATTGAATCCGCAAGACCATCGTTTGCACAATAAAATAGGTGCAACGAGAGCCAACGCGGCGAAAAGTTCCGAGGCTATCTCCTCCTATCGGAGCGCACTCGATTTGAAACCGAACTATACACGCGCTTGGACGAATATGGGAATCGGGTTTGCAAATCAAGGACGATACGAGGCGTCCGTGGCGTATTATTTGAGAGCTTTAGAGCTGAACCCAAACGCTGACAACGCGTGGGGATATTTGAGAATAAGTTTAGGATGTACCGGTAGGATCGATTTGATGCCGCTCGTGGACGAGAAGAACGTGAGAGCGTTAGCGAGAGAATTTCCCGTAGGAGGTACTGTGTAGTAGCATCATAGTTAGCAATTTGTAGTATAGAAGCAGTAATATTTAGTGCGCAGTATCATCATATACGTAGGTACCAGTTGGTACATATTGCTACAAATTATAAAAACTCTTGAGAAAATCGACGACTTCGTCGTTTGTCTTCAAGCACGTGATGAATTGTATATCCTGCTCTCCCGCGGTACCTTGTTCGATCATAGTTTGAATGAATGTCAACAAGCAATCATAAAAACCGTCGTAGTTGACTAAAATAATTGGCACTTTGTGTTCACTGCCCAATTTTTTCAGCTGTACGAGCGTAAACAGTTCGAAAAACTCGTCCATGGTACCTAAGCCGCCGGGTAGAAAAATGTACGCGGTTCGATCTTTTTTCGTTTTTCGAACGCCAGCATCGGTTAACGCAACTTTCCTCGGCGCTAAGTATCTGCAATACACCTCTTTATCCGAGTCCAGGTAACTTTGTTTCGTCGATTTGACGCTTGTTCCAGCTTCGCGTGCGATTCGAATACCTGCGACGATTTTACCAGCTTCCTTGGCGCCTAACGAAGCAGCTTCCATCATACCTGGCCCGCCTCCTGTCCAAGTCGTTATGTTACCAAATAATTCCGCCAATCGTCTCGATAACTCTTTCGATTTAATGTAAATTTCTGTTTCCGGCTTCAATCTCGCCGAGCCATAATACACAATCCCTCGTTTCCATTTTTCAATCACCTCGAAACATTCCAACAGTTCTGATCTGACTGCTTTAGCAGAGCCTCTCGCCAATTTCGCGAACGCCGAATCATTGCGTTTTGTAAAGCCGGCTAAATCGCGTTCGCCTAAAGTGAACATTCTATCGTAAACAAACATCCATCCGTTCTCATCGATTTCAGCACCAAAAACCGTGCAGACGGCAGCACCGGTTAAACATCCAATCTCGCAACACCGTTCTAACGGTTTCCTTCTCAATATTCCATACATGAACCCACTCGTTAACGCGTCTCCTGCACCAGTTGTGTCGACAATTTTCATTGGCGGCGTGAACGCACGCTGTTCTATCCTTCTCGTCACTCCCATCTGACGATTCGTTTCCAACGCGACCAACCCACGTTCGCCTAATGTCGCGACAACGACGTCCACGTTTGCATTCAACAACTCCAAACCTTTCTCAAAGTCTCCGTTTCCGTATTCTGTCACCTCATCTTCGTTTCCCATTACAATCTTCACGCACTCTCGGCGCAAGCACTCCGCTATGCGTTTTCCCTTAAATTTCCTGACCAACTCAAACGAGCTCAAATGGAAGCACACGTTCGCTTTTTGAATCTCCGCCGCATCCAAAGCACTTTCGAGTAACCCATCCTCTCCGTAACACGCATACGCATTTAAAACGACCCATTTCCGCATCCACACGTTTTTCACCACGGTCCCTTTAAACGCTTCCTCGGGAATCTCCTTAGCCAACAGTCGACAGTTTTCATCAAATGCTGGTCGCATTGTCCTTTGCCCAGTTTTCGGGTGCACCAAACACAAACACCGTCCAGTTTTCCGCCCTTCCTTCCTCAAACAATACTGCATGTTCACTTTTTTCCGTTTCATCGCCGCTTCGAAGAAATCCCCCATTTCATCATCGCCGTACGCGCCGATTACCCCCGCGTTCACTTCGAATCCATGCGCCAAGCCGCTACAGACATTGGTCGCGCTGCCCCCGATTTTCGTCGACCATTCGCCAAGGCCGGCTAAAGTTTGTTTCAATTCCGTCGATGTTATTGGTTTCGATCCACCTGGTACGCGAAGCAGCAGAAAAGAGTGACAGTCGCACGCGAAAGAAGAATGAATAATGTCAATACAATGTGTCACATCGCATAAAAAATCTTACCTATTTCTCCATCCACGTGCTCTTCTATTCGAGAAGACACGGCGATGTGATCCACGATTGCGCTCGGTTGTAGCACCAACAACTCAGGGAACATTCCAGCTTCTCTGGAGTACTCCAAGCTCCCACGCAACGAGCCGCCTCGCGAAGAGGTATCCTTCGAGCGCTCGGGCGACACCGGACATGACATTTTTAACGGTGTGGTGTTGTCTTGCCTAAAACGCGACGAGATCAAATCGAAGAGAAGAGAACGCGCCTCGTTTCGACGTCGCACGAATGCGAGGGACCGACGGTGCCAAGTTTCGGATCGAACGACGCTCGATTTTCGCACACACAAAAGTGCAAAAGCGATACAAATGACGCAATCGATTTAATGCGTCGCTTCAGAAAAATGGGACTTTCGGGGAACAGAAGGAGGGCAAATGTGAAAATGTGGGCACGTCACGCGCATATTAGCGCGAACATCCCGTGGAACACAACAACAACAACAACAACAATAATAATAATAATAAGAAAAACAACAACAACACATCTACCTGCACGTGCATCTAGAACCCGACCGACGCCCAGTCGTATTTAGCCGTCAAGGCTTTCCTCAGCGTTCTGATTCTATTTCTATTCTTACCACCGTCCTCTCTCCCCATTCGAGAGCGAGACGTATACTCCACCGTCGATCGCTCGTCTCTGGGGAACCAAAACTCCACGTCGTCGACGAAGCCTAAAGTCGGAGACGTGTATGTCGCTCGCACGTAATCGTCGTATTCCTCGACGATTCGAGCGGTGAAACCGTCGCAATCCGTTGTCTTGATGATGTCGATCAATTGACCTTTGGCGGTTGGAACGTCGTAGATTTGCGTTTGTTTCAACACGCGAACGGACTCGGGTGGGTTGAACGTCCACGGTGGAGCGTACGCTTGAGGTTGACCTGAGGAGAAAAAGAGAAGAGGAGGAGAGGGCGAGGAAGAGAAAATCAGTCGGCGATTCGCGGCGCGAAGAGAAGAAAGAAAGAAAGAGGAGAAAAATGGCACACACACACACACACACAAGACAGACATCGAGTCGCATCGACCAAAGAAGATGCAAAGAAAGATACACACGTACCCATTTCCTCTGCGGTAGACAAACAGTTTACCGAGCCTGGTGGACACAAAGTTAAACTCTTGATCCCGTTAAATTCTTGCACGCCGAGTTTAGGCGCCGGCGCTTTACTCCCGACGTCGAAGATGACGCCAAGGACTACCGGCAACGCATATGAATGTAGGACAAACTCCCGGCGGCGAGATAAAACGTTTTGGGGAAGACTGTTTTCCCGGTTCTCATCGTTCGATTTTGACGACGACGCGCGGATGGCAGAGCACGCACGTCTAGTAGATGGTTTGCTCGAAACCGACGCCGAACGAATGATGCGAGTTGGTCTGATGAATGGGATCTGTGTGAGCATATCGAAATAAACTTTTATTGTGTGGAATGTCTTAACTCGGGATGCCCCGTTACAAATGTGTTTAAAAATGTGTATAGTATGTCTTGTGTATCTTGGATGCTCTATTTCAGCAATCGCGCAAAGTTATATATCCACGCGTGCGTGTGATATGTCCTATATACCTCCTCAATCTCTCCCTCCTCAATTTTTCTCCAACAAGTTACTCAAAACGGTCGCCCATCTGATCTCTTTCGCGTGCTCGGCACATTTCCTATAACACGTGCGGCAACATCTTTCGCCGGGGTGCGTGTCGTGCACAGATGGCACTCGATACGTTAAATTTTTGTACACGATGTTTCGTTCGCCCTTTTTGAGCAACCTATTTGCATAAGTGCACTTCCCTTCGTCCATGAACGCGCACTTTTCGGTTTGCGATTTGCACAAGATGTAGCACGCGTTGCAGCAAGGTTTACCGGCGTACTTCGGGTGGCTCGCGGGTACGCGGTGGAAGCGCCGATATTGTTTTTGTCCGGTTTGTTGGTCTTGTTGTCCTGCTTGATTTTCTCCTTCTTCGTCGTTATTATTGCTCCCTTCTACTACTTTTCTTCCCCATCGACCACCAACATCATTCCTGTTCAAGTGCACGCATTCCCCTATCTCTGCAAATACGCACGTCTGACCTTCCGCTCGGACCCGATTATGACACGTATCACAACATCTCTCCCCGGCAAACACCGGATGCGTCTTCGGTACTCTCATCAGCAAATTTTTATACTCTAAAACCAGCCCTTTCTCCTCTTTCTCCTTGGCGACGGAACACGTCCCGTTCTTGACAAACGCGCACAACTTCCCTTTCGCCCGACATTTGTGATAACACGAATTACAGCACCACTTTCCGGCATGCTTCTCGTGATTGCTCGGCACGCGATATTTCAAGTAGCTAAACGCCACTTTAATCCCTTCCTGCTCTTTTTTATTCGCCACCGCGCACGTCCCATCGCTCACGAACGCGCACTGCGTCCCGTCTTCTGCCGTGCACCTGTAATAACACGTCCCGCAACATCGTTTCCCGGGGTATTTTGGATGGTTATCTGGTACTCGATACGATAACCGTCTCTTATACACGCACGGTATGCCTTTTTCTTTGCACTTCAACGCTCTCAAACACGAGTCCTCCAGCGAGAATACGCACGTCGTCGTGTCCGCCTTTTCGAATTTACTGCTGTGCATCTTTGGTTTGTTCATTGGAATTTTCGGTTCTTTATCTTTCGCGGTCGACGGCGCGTTGAGGATGAGTTGAGAGTTGATCGCCTTCACTTCGTGATTGTTACCAGACCCGATCCCGACCCCAACGCCGCCATTGTCGTTGTTGTTGTTGTTCTTGCCGTCGTCGTCGTTGTTGTCGTTGACACTCGTCGTCGTCGTCGTCGTCGTCGTCCCATTCGCGTGCTCTCCAGATGCGACGACGACGTTGGTGTGTCTTCTCGATCCTCCCTTCTCAACGTCGACGAGCGTCGTCGTTTGGTTCTGGGCGCTGCTGCTGCTTCTGGGAACGCGCATGATGACGATGACACGACGGAGAGAGAAGAACAAAAAAAACAATCTCTCTTCCGGGTCTCCTTTCCTCTCTCTCTCTCTCTCTCTCTCTCTCTCTCTCGATGACACGCGGCGCGCAAAGCAGCGCGTTCAAAGAAGGAAGTCCCACCTGTGAGAAAGGAAAAAGGAAAGAAAAATGGAGAAGAGACCTTCGTTTTGAAATGGAAAAACAAGCAGTCCAAAAACAAAAAAAAAAAAGGGTGCCCTATAAGGGTGTACAGACTTATATGAAACCCTAAAAAAGAGATGTTGAGAGATGTCTTCTTCTTCTTCTTTCTTTCTTTTTTTTTTCTTTTTTTTTCTTTCTTTCTTTTTTCTGTTTGGGAAAAAAGAATGGAAAAAATGTGTTGGGGAATGATGTCGTCAATAAAAATCCAATTGTAAAAAACCGACAAATAACTCACAGAAAAGAAACCTCGATCTGTGATAAGAAAGCCAACGGGTCAACTGCACTACTGCACGTGGGAATCGGCAGTCTGAAGAAACGTTCACGACAAAATCGTATGGAAATATACATCCGGGTACTATTAATGTACTACGAGTAAAAGCATTACTGGGAAAAAAAAATGCGTTCAAAAATATGAAGCGCTTTTTTGCTGCGACGACGACGACGACTTTGTTGGGGCGGCTTTGTCTTCTCTTTGTCATCCTCTTTGGTGGTCTCCTCTTCGGATGCGCTTTCTTGACGACGACACAAAGTTTGGCAAACCCTTTGGACGACGATGACTTTTTTGATGAGGAATCATCATCGTTCAGCGAGGAGATGGTGTTCGCGTCGTTGGGGAAAAAACAACGTTTTGGAGGAGTCGACCAAAAAAGAGATGATGATGGCTTCGAGGACGAGGACGACGTGCTCTTCCAGTCGTTGTTCTCGTGGACGACGACGGCAGCGCGGAAAGGCGAGGAAATGGAAGACCTTCGGGATTTGAACACCTTCCCGCGGGCGATCGCGAGACTCGTCGCCGACGGCACAAAAGGGGACGATGACGTTTTGGAAACGAAAAAATTTTCGGTGGGATTCACTCGAGGGCGTTGGAAAGAGTCGGTTTTCGGAAGGAAGCCGATGAACTTTGACGGGGCGAGCGCACTTGGGATGCACGTAAACGGAGCGTTTAGAGAAAACAACAACGAGGAGCAAGACGAAAGGAGAAGGAAGGAGAGAAAAAAGCAAGGATGGATAAAGTTGACGAACACGGTCGGCGCGCGGTTGTGCGCGGGCGCGAACGTCAAGCAGAGAGGTTTGCCGAGATTTTACGAGGCTGGCGGCGGAATAGAATTTGGGAGTAATAGTAATAGTAATAGTAATGGTAATAGTAGTAGTGGGAGTGGGAGTGGAAGTGGAACTGCGTCAAAGAGAGCGACGAGGACTTTGTTCCAGTCGTACCCGAAAGAAATCGCGTGCGTGGAGAATGTGGCGAGCTTTTTTGAGATGTTGCCGTGCGGCGGGAGAAGAGGGGTGGCGAGCGTTATGAGCGAACGAAGCGCGTTGGTCGCAGAGGTGAAGTTTCTTAGTTTTGGAGCATCGTACGAAAAAGGGAAGTTTTCGATGTTTATGACCGGAGTAGCGAGCAGAGAAGTGGTAGAGAAGATGGTATCGGAGAAGAAAGAGGTGAAAGCGTGTCCGGCGGCAAAAGAGGTATCGAGAGTGTATGTGTTGCTAGGTGATGGAGACGTTCGCGCGGTGGATTTAAGAGAAGGTAAGAGTAACATTGCCGAGTTACTTACCAGTTTGAAGAAGTCTATGATATCATCTTCATCCCCCACAGGTGTTGTTGATTTACCTAGAGTTACCATCACCCGTGCCGTTCTCGGTTCCGGGAATATTCGCGGCGTGATTTCGCTTTCCATGTCCAGATTTGAAAACGCGCGAGGCGATATTGTGGTGAGAATATTTCACCCCATTCCCGATTACGTCCGCGTCTTTCGACATACTTTCAAAGTTGTTTCGAAAGGAAATTTAGGAAGCGTTAGTTCTAGCGATGGCAGTATAGTCAGCGACATCACATGGCGTAAAGGTTTACTCGAGATGAAGGTTACGTTACGGCGAGCGCTCGATTCAGTGACAATCACATTTGATTTCGAAAAGATATTTTTACCACTCGAACTATTCGAAGCGGATGCAGAGCGCGGGATGACGTTTCCACCGGCAATTGCTTTCTCCGCGCCAGTATCGGATGAATACACCGTCAAACAGGGTAGATATGAGAGCGCGCGCAACAAGCTCGGCTTCAATATTTCGCCGCTCTTTGAAAAGTTACTCGAGAACGAGCAAAACGACTTCGCGCACTTCTTGGACGCGTTCACCGTAATCCTTCCCGTCCCAGATGGTGCCATGCCTTTCAATGCCACCGCCATGGCGTGCGCCGCCTTCGTCGCGCATCTCGTCGCGTTGTCCAAAGTTTTAACCAAACGCGAAAACTACGACGAGAAGGCGAAGACGTTGCGCCGCCTCGCAAAGGCGGTCGAGAAGAAGAAGAAGACGCTCGAAGACGCGGAGAAAAAGAAAGCGACGAAAGGTGCGACGTTCTTCTTCCGGAGAGTGTCTTTTCGTACGTGAGGAGTGTTGTTGCTACGCCCTGCTGTCGTCGGCAAAAAAGTCGCCGCCGCCGCCCCGTGGTTGGTGTGTTCGCTTTCCTTTCTGTTGGTCGCGTGTGGAGTACTCCCCGTCGCGCGCTTGTCTTGTCTTTCTTTTTAGTATTTAATGGAGTCAAAAAGTCTCCACCAAAAAGAGAACAAATTTAATCAATTAAAACCGAAAATGAATTGGAAAAAAAAATCCTCCTCTCGTCTCTTTCGTCACACTACGCACACTCGCGCGCCGCATTGACGGTCTCTTTGCTGCGCGAGTGGGCGAGTGGAGGCGATAGTACTCGTTCCTGTCGTCGTTTCTGTTGTGGTGCGCATCGCTCGTCTCTCTCTCTCTCTCTCTCTCTCTCTCTCTCTCTTCTTGGGTTTCAAAAGCAGAAGAGGAAAGAAAAAGGATCATCATCATCATCATCATCGGGAGAAGAGACGGACATTTTTTGGTGTCGGTAAAGTCCGGTTTGTGCGTTTGACGCGAGAGAGGCGCGCGGCGTGCGATCTGAAAACGAACGTCGAACGAACGACGCGTGCACGAGGGAGAGAGATGGCCTCGTCGCTCCCGAGGAGAATAATAAAGGAAACGCAGCGGTTACTCCAAGAACCAGTGCCGGGAATAACCGCGATTCCTTCGGAAGACAACGTGAGACACTTTCACGTCTCTATCGAAGGTCCGACGGACTCGCCGTATGAAGGCGGCATTTTCCGCTTGGAACTCTTTCTCCCGGACGGGTACCCGATGGATCCCCCGAAAGTGCTCTTTAAGACGAAGATTTATCATCCAAACATCGATAAACTTGGGAGAATATGCTTGGACGTGTTGAAAGAAAAATGGTCGCCGGCGTTGCAGATTCGTACGATATTGCTGAGCGTACAGGCGTTGTTGTCGACGCCGAATCCGGACGATCCTTTGGACGAGAGAATCGCGAAGCATTGGAGAGAAAACGAGGACGAAGCGTTGGTGAAGGCAAGGGAGATGACAAAGATGCACGCGATGGGGCATAAGTGAATGACGAGAGACTTGTTGGAGAGATTCGCTTGAATAGTAGAATTGGGGAAGAGCATGAGAAAATTGTTTACCCGGGTAGAATAGTATAATTATAATTATGAATCACGTACTACCGGTTCGTTCTAATATCTATCACTACTTCCTATTATATTCTATTGCGCGCGCCAAAGTAGTAGTTATCTATTGCGTACTAAGCCTGAGCCGCCGCCGCATCGGCTTTCTCCTTCTTTCGCTCTTCGGCGATTTTCCGCATCCGAGCCAACACGTCTTTTTCAAAATCTTCAGTTTTTGATGGTGGGACTTTTTGTTTATGTTTATGTTGTTGTTGTGCTTTCTGCTTCTCAGTCTCTTCTTGCAATTTCTTCTTCTCGGCATCTTCCGATGCCAGCGACTTCGCCAAGGTCACGAACACTTGCGGCCTCCCGCCTTCGCCCTCGATCCCGTCCTTCGCCTCGCTCGCTCGAATAGCGTCTTCTCTCGTCTCACAAATGACGAACGCGCTTCCTTTTTTCTTCCGTTTTTTCGCGTCTGCAATCTCTCGAAAGATGACATCCACCGCGTTGTACTTCTCGAACGCTCGGAACAAACTCGGAGAATCGTGGTCTTTTTCCTTGGCTGGATTTTGAGGTTTTCTCCACGCCGCTTTCAAAGCCCGACGCGCGTCGAGCGTCGTCCCGCCCGTCGTCGTTTGTCTACTCGACGTTCTCTCGCCCGTCGTCGTTTCCTTCTCGTCCGTGTTCTCCTTCTCGTACTTTTCTCTCAAAACTTCCAACTCTCGCGCGAGCTTTCTCTTCTTCCGTTCCTTTTCCTCCTCTTCTCTTCCTTTTTCTTCTCCTCGTTTCTCTCTCTCTTCCAAACGTTCCCGCAGCGCACTCCGTCTTTCGCTTTCCTTTGCCAGCTCCATTCTCCGTCTCCGTCTCGCCCGCACGGTCGCGTCCACTTTTTCTCGCTCGACTGGGTTCGAGAGCGTTTCGTACGCTTTTCTCGCCCGTTCGAATTCCACCGACGCGACGTCCCGTTCGCTCGTCGGTCGCTTATCCGGGTGCAATTTCAAGGCCAATCGTCGAAACCGCTTTTTAATCTCCAATTGCGATGGCATCATCAAAGTCGTCGTCGTCGTCTCTTTCGTCAACGCATTGTCGTCGTCGTCGTCGTCGTCGAAAGGATCGACGATAAACCCGAGGATCGAATACGGGTCGTCGTCGTCGTCGTTCGTCGTCGCCGTCATCTCGTCGCCGCCCAATATATACACTCTCGTCTTCTTCAAATAAAGTCTTCTTCAAAGTCTTTTTTCGCTGATGAATGAAAAAGGCTTTGAGAGCGAGACATTTGTGAGCACATAAAAAAAGAACGACTTTGAAATACCCCCATGACTCCTAAAATACTACTGCGTCTTAAACGAAAATGCCCCTCCCCTCCCCTAAAAAAGAACTATATAAAAAGAGGGATTTTGATGGGACTTCTCTCTCTCTCTCTCTCTCTCTCTCTCTTCTTTTTCCCTCTTCCCCTCTCGTCTTTCTCTTCTTTTTCCCTATTTTTTTTTTGTATCTTATCTGAGAGAGTCCTAACTATAGCACCTTAATTATTTAAAAGAGCTCCCGAAAAAAGGTGAAAAATAAGGAGGTTTTGCGTGAGAGGTATGTTGAGTAGAGACGCTATTAAAACGTGCGAT
>MDSZ01104971.1_pt1 | contig 16024 bp, 2 predicted proteins | sample 811201 | NCBI WGS metagenome assembly MDSZ01 (sample SAMN05326647, study PRJNA326480) | marine metagenome | isolation source: seawater | place: Indian Ocean: North | collected 2010
GGATCCTCCAACCACTATAGTTGTAGAAGTTTCGACTGTTACAGATGAAAATGGAAACACTACACAAAAAGTAGTGACAACAAATGAAAATGGTGAAACTGTAACTAATACAGTAGTTAAGGATGAAAATGGAAATGTAATTAGCAATGTAAGTCAAGAAACAAGTGTGACACAAGATGAAGATGGAAATATAATTGTAACAACAACAACAACAAATAATTTAGTGAAACCTTCAACCACTATAGTTGTAACTGTTTCTAATGAAATAGATGAAAATGGTAATAATACACAAACAATAGTAACAACAAATGAAAATGGTGAAACTGTAACTAATATAATAGTCAATGATGAAAATGGAAATGAAATTAGTAATACAACAAAAGAAGTAGTAATAATAAGAAGTGAAAATGGTACAACAACTACAACAACAACAACAAATAATTTAGCAGAACCTGTAACAACAGAAGTAGTAGTTGTTTCTAATGAAATAGATGAAAATGGTAATAATACACAAACAATAGTAATAAATAATGAAAATGGGGATACAATAATAAATGTATTAATAACTGATGAAGATGGGAATGTGATTAGTAATACAACAAAAGAAGTAGTTTTAACAATAGATGAAAATGGTACAACAACTACAACAACCACTATAACAAACAATTTAGTAGAACCAGTAACAATAACAACTATAGTATGTACAAGATTAATTGATGAAGATGGAAATGATGTTGCTGAAACAAAAATAACAAATTCGGATGGATTAGTAATAAGTGTAATTGAAACAATTGATGCGGATGGAAATATAACAATAGAAAGAGAAAAAACAGAACCAAATATTCCAAATGTTGGAGACACAACAAAAACAAAGGAAACGGAGGATTCAAATGGAAATATAACAACTATTATTGAAGAAATTGGTATAGATAATAGTGGAAATCAAATAAAAAGAACAATTATAAAGGATAATAGTGGAAATATTGTAAGTGATATAAATGAAATTGTTAGTATAACAATAAATGAAGATGGAGATATTGTAACAACAACAACAACTGAAAATAATCTGACAAATACTATTGTAAAAATAGTATTATTTAGAAGCGAAGATGAAGAAGGAAATATTATAACAACAGCAGAAAGAACAGACACTGATTCAAGTGGAAATACAATAAAACAAACAATAAAAACATTTGGAGAAGATACAAGTGGAAATGAATTAAGAACAATTGTGACTGAAACAAAAGACTCAAATGGTATTATAACTTCAATAGTAAGCGAAACTATTGATCCTACAAATAATCGAAAAACAACAGTAACAGAAATATTTTCTGATGGTGAATCTGGGGAAAAAACAACAACAATAGAAGAACCAATTGGAACTGTTATTAGTACTATAACTGAGGAGCAAAGACTGGTAGTAAATAGTGAAACTGGTGAAATTACTACTGAGTATATATTTACAGATGCAAGTGGAAATGAAACAAAATTAATACAATCTGTTTTTACAGATGATAGAGGAAGTGGTACAAAAACAATAGAAATATACAAAAATAGTGATAATTTGGATGAAAGAAAAGAAATATCTGTATATTCTGATAATTCGGTGATAACAACAATAGAAACAGAAGATTTAAGTGGAAATCAAATAAAAAAAGTAACTGAAATTGATGGAAATGGTAATTTTGTGTCATCAACAAGAGAAATTGTAAAACCAAATGGAGTTGTTGTTACAGAAACATTTGATGAAAATGGCAATATAATTATTATTACAACTGTTGATATAGATGAAAATGGCAATCAAAGGATAACAACATCAAAAAGTCTAATAGATACAAGTGGTAATGTATTTGGTGATGAAACATCAACTGAAATAATAGTAATAAGCACAGATGAATTTGATAATGTTGTAACTACAACAACAGTAACAACAATAAGAACAGAATCTGATTCTGCTGGTAATACAACTACATCAACAAGTGTTTCTGAAGTAATTTTTTCTGTAATAACTGATGATAATGGTGAACCTATAACTCAAACAATAAAATTATTTGAAGATGATTCGGGAACATCTATAGTTGATACTTTACAAGTATTTGCTGATAATAGTTCAAAATCCATAAAAATAACAACAGTTATTTCGACTGATGGAAGTGGAAATGAAGTAAAAACAATAACAACTGTTACAACTGATTTTGATAAAACAGGTTTTGCGGAAAAAGTTGTGACCGAAATCAGAATAGAATATTCTGATGGAAGAGTCGAAACCGAAACTGATACACAAAATAATCAGCCGAAAAATGATATTGGAGATGATGATTTGGCTGGGGGGGTTTATGATGCATTAATGGATGCTTCTGGTGATGTTGTTGACCCAGGAGATATGGGTGATCCTGGATTTGTTGGTGATGTAATCGAGGACGTTGTGGAAAATGATCCATCATTAAATGATGATGAAGTTGACGCTGTAAATGGGGACGCAGGACAGGGTAGCGAAACGGTTGGAGGAGGGGTAGATGCTGTTAATCCGGAACCGGCTCCAGAAAATCCGGGTGATGTTATTGCAATTGGTGAAGGTGTTGAAGATGCGTGGGATGAGGCTATAGAAAATGGAAATGATGTTAATAATATGGATCCGCCAATTGGAGATCAAGCTAATGAAAATGCTAATGATAAAAATACAGATTATCCTCAAAACACTGATCCAAATACCAGTTTTGTCTTAAGAAGTGTTGATGGTATATTTGCGAATGGTCCAAAAGTAGGTTGGAAAGTAACTCTTACTTATTTATCGGGAGCGCCGATCAATGTTGATGCTTGTGGTAATGAAATAGTTATTGTAACTGATGAAAATGGTAGATTTTATTCACCAGCATTGAGTTTTATTGAAGACGCTCAAATATTTAAAGCAACTGCGGAAGTTACGCAAGAATGTATAGATGCAAATGGTGATCCATATATTGTTAGAGCTCATGATGCAGTAACTGGAATATTTTCTGAATTGGGTGAATCACTTACAACAATAACTACAGTTTCATTATTAACAAATAATTTACAGGGTGATAACGGTGATTCCGATGAATCTAAGACAGATTCATCTGGTGTAATTACTAATGAAAGATTTTTTGCTTCAACAATAACAACTCTATTTACTGCTAGCTGTAGTGAAATGACAACTTTGGATGCGAATAGTTTAATAAATGGAGAACAATTAGAATTTGAGCAAAGAATATTCCCAATAAATGATAATGGAAATCCATTAATTGGTTTAGATACAACACCAGATTCTTTTCAAAATGAAGTATTAACATCGCCTTATAATGACGATCTGGATGAACTTATACGTAGAGAATATTCATACATAAATATACAATTAACAGTACTAATAAATGTATTAGAATTTATATTTGAAGGAAAAGATGTAACAAAAAAAGAGATATTGAATGCTATAAATGAACAAATATTGACTATTCCTTTATATAATGACCGTCCCGATGATAGTAATAAGAAACTGAGTATTGTATGGAGGCTATTTGAAAAAACTTTTATAGAAGGAATTTTATCAAAAATAATTGAAAATAGTTCAATTGTAGATGATACTATTAAGACAAATTTTATTGAAAAGTCGACTGGATTGATTGAATGTTTTAGATTTATAGATTCAGAAGCGGTAACATGGGCTTTACCTGCTGTAACTGCGACTACTGACGTTACTCGACCTGTAAGTTTTTCTCAACCTGATGCAACAAAAACGTTTATAATAAATTTACACAAGGGATTGGCAAAAATAAGAACTTTTTTGGCACAGATTAGTGATTCTTTATTGTTCAATATTTCTGGATCGACTTTTGATGAACTTAAAAATATAGATGAAAATGACATAGATACAAGTGGTTTTGTTTATCCTATTTTTGATCCTACACCAGAGCCAGAACCAGAACCAGAACCAGAACCTGCTCCAGAACCAGAGCCTGCTCCAGAACCAGAACCGGAACCTGCTCCAGAACCAGAACCGGAACCTGCTCCAGAACCAGAACCAGAACCTGCTCCAGAACCTGCTCCAGAACCAGAACCAGAACCTGCTCCAGAACCAGAACCAGAACCAGAACCTGAACAGTCTCCAGAACCAGAGCCAGAATCAGAACCAGCACCAGAACCAGAACCACAACCAGAACCAGAACCTAGTAAATTTATTACTTTTGGAACAAGTGGAGTAAAACTGGATGCAGGACAAACAGGAAATATAGATATTGCGGCTGCAAGTCCAGAGCTAAGATCAGAATTTATAGGAAAATTATTCTCACCGGCTAGCATTGGATCAAATGCGGATGAAAAAATACATAGTGCGGCAATAGATGCGACTCCTTTTGCAGATAACATAATTTATTTGTTTGAATCTGGTTGGGCTGTAGGTGGTCAAATTTTGGGTGATCTAAATCCTTATACAGATGGAAATATAGAGAATGATTTAGAAATAAGATTCAATTATGGAAATACTGGAAATGAAGGTATAGGACAAGGTAATATAGAAGTATTTGCGCACAAGGAGGAATTCCAAAATAAGTATATAATGTCATTATTTTTTACTATAAATGCAGGATTAGATTCGGAAATAGGAACACTAAATACTGTTACAAATACAGAATATAGTCTCAATTTATTGTATTGTTTTGATGATCTAGGAAAAGCAGGTGATTATAATAATGTGGATGATTTTACCATAACTGAAAGTCCGATAGGAACTGGTGTATATCAATTTATGAATCTAACAACTACAATTGTAGCACCAGATGGCTCGAATACAGAGCCACAGGCGACAAGTATAATAAAAACAAACGAAGGAGACTCAAGTCAATATGTTACAATTGTTGAAAATATAAATGTAACACATTTACCAGGTCATTTAGTTTATTTAGACCAAATATCATTAGGAGAAATAAATCATAATATAGATGGAACAAATAATGATAGCTATTACGTACATATATATGCGGATGGATCGGGAAATATTGAATATAACAATGGTGATTTGATAAATGATTTAAATACTTTGATAAAATCTATAAAAACGGAAACACTTAGTGGAGCGAGTGTTCCAACTCCTATACCACCACATTTTGATGATCATGATATTGAACAAAGTGTATATGATTTATTAAGAAGAAAGTATGAATTTAATTATAGTTGGGAAGATAATTACAAAAATACATATTTTGCAACTGATGTTATATCATTGATAAATTTTATAAATCGAGAGATTACAGTTAAATTACCAAGTATTGTTATATTACCTGATCCAAATGCACCAGAGCCTGAGCCAGAAAGCGAACCTCTTTCTTCGATGCGAGTATCTGAAGTAGATATAGGAAGTAATTCATATTATAAATTAGAAGCAAAATATGATTCTAGTGATGATTCAAAAAAGTTAACCGGATTTCTTGCAACATTTGATATTAATTCAAATATAGAAGTAGATCTTTCAGAATCTGGAATAAATGCTACTAATAATGCATTTATATATGGCACTGTTACTTTGAATATAAATGGTACTGAAACTGAGTTTCAAAAAGCTTATGTTGGTCCAAAATCAATAGCATTGGCAGTTCCACTATCAGCTGGTCTTGTTGGAGATGGAACATTTATGCTATTGGGGTATATAAATAAGCCAACAAGTGGTGAAGAATTGAAATTGAAGCATGGATGGTCTGATACGGGTCCATATTGTAGTATAGATGTAAATAGTGAGATGGTAGATGAATCATCAGTTGCGAAATTTTTACAATATCCTGGAAGAAGTTTGAAGAATGTATTAACAATAAATATGGATCCAAAAACAGGAAAAATATCCCTACATACTTTAAATCAAAAAATATTGGAAAGTTATAGATTAAAGGCGATTCAACTAGAATTCGAATCATTACCATCAAGTGAGTTTAAATATATGTGGGTATCATTTGAAGTACCAACTCTAAGCGGAGGAGTATATAATGCAAGATGGCATAATGAGATAAGCGGACCAAATAGTTTTGATAGTGTTACATATATATCATGTACTTTAGACGTAGCTGACTTAAAAGATAATCTTCCAGATGGTGTACAAATAAATAATGCGAATTATAATATAGCGGAAATATATAATGATGATCGGCTACATCTGAGTGATCCTACAAATGGTTATTTGAATACAAATGGATTTCCAAAATTGAGTGAAAATCAAGGTTCATCAACTCAGGTTTTACTTTGGGATATTGACAATGGAAGAGATATAACATGTCGTAATGCTCCTTTTGATGATGAATTTAAATTAAGTATTTGTAATAAGGAAATAGCAGATTTTTATGATAGTGAAAGTGAATAAATAAAAATAAGGAAAAATTTGTGTAAACAAAATCGTTAAACAAAATATAGGTAATATATAAGAATGCCTCATGGTGAAAATTCTACAACTACATCTAATTCTATATTAAGATATTACAAATCGGATGCGCAAGTTTCAGAACAAATAATTTTATTTGATACATTACCTGGAAGACAGTTAAGAGGATATTATATAGCACAAAAAATAAGTACTGATATAATTCCAACATGGAATGAGACTAGTGATGTGGGAGAATATAATGGTGTATTAATAGATCCAAAATATTGGTATAATGGAGCACAAGTAGAATTTTTCAAAGAAAATTTATCTGAACAATTTAGAAGTTATTATATTGCGCATGATTATAAGGCGAATTATTATGAAAATATAGATGAAAATAGTAGTTAAAAATAATAGTAATTAAAATTAATTATAAATTTTTGTGTTGAAATATCAGGATGAAAAATATATATTCTGTTAAATGAACATTCCACAAGACGTTTTAAATAGGACATATTTAGGATTAATAGCATTTGCACCATTTTATCCGGCATTGTGTATAGTAAATGATTTATCTGGAGGTCAAGGTTATTACAATTTGATTCCGCAAATATTATTACCAGAAGAATATAGAATAAATAGTTCAAGAACACCCTGGCCTGGGTTTGAGAATGTGGTATGTGATTGTGTAGAAGAGAATAGTGTATGTGAACCAGAGCCGGAGCCAGAACCAGAACCTGAGCCAGAAAAGTCTCCAGAACCCGAGCCTGAGTCTGAACCGGAGCCAGAACCTGAATTAGAGCCAGAACCTGAATTAGAGCCAGAACCAGAACCAGAACCGGAACCAGAACCAGAACCTGCAATAGAGCCTGAGCCAGAACCTGAACCAGAACCAGAACCAGAATCAGAACCAGAACCGGAACAGCAACTTGTATCAAGTTATATAATTATTCCAAATGTTCCAAATTGGTTACAACCAGCAAGTTATTCTTCTATTATAGATCCAAATAACAATTATGTAATAAATTACAATGCTTGGTGTTCTCCAACATGTGCTGCAAATCAATTAGGTCATTTGGTTGATTCGGGATTATTAGGTGTCCCTCCTCAATTAAATGATAATTTTATAGCAGGTGTAGAAACTCCATATTCTACTCCAACAAGTACTATTAGTTGGGATAGTGGGCATGGATGGGGTGATTATTTATTAGATGGTCCTGGATTTAGAGGGATTGGATTATTAAATGGTATTGTAACTGATTTTGGATGGTATATGGATACAAATAATATGGGTATAAATGGTGGAAATGCGAATAGTCCTGTTGGAACGAAAATAATAAATATATACAATGGAATGGTACAATTTTATACAAAGGTTGGTTGGTCAAATATGGTTGGAATAGCTTATAATAAAGGTTCAACACCTATTTTTAATGGTAGATTTCCAGAATATTGGTTAACATCAGCTTATGATGAATCTATTGCATTTGATAGAGATGTAATGTATTCAACAATAAAACATGAAATTGACAATAATAGAACAATAATAGGATGTTATAATGGTTGGCATTTGGTATATATTTCAAATTATACGGGTACAAATGCAGATAACGAGGGGGCATACTTTAAATTCAATTCTTCTCCAAATGAACCGACTGTAAATAATGAAACTGGTGAACAATATACAATAACAATACCGGATGGTGATGGGGATAGTTATGGTTCTGTTTTAGGACATAGTGTTTTGATTATTGGATATATATCAGCTGGTTCATTAGAAGATATAGATGGTAATACAGATTGGTTGATTGTTCGTGATAATCAACCAAGTTCTGGTGGAACACATAGAAATGTTATAGTTCCATATTATGATCATAATTTGAATGATCCAACTGGATGGAATAACCTATTAGCAACAATATTTGTAAATCCGTTATTGGGATCATATACTGAAATAACAGCAGAACCAACAACTGTATATGTAAGTAGTGGTTCATTTAATTCACCTTATTATCAATTTTATTCTGATTCGGCAGGAACTAATGAAATAGATGGATTATATTTATCGAATAAAAAATATGAGTTTAAAAGACTTAATAATGGTGGTTCAGGACATCCGTTTTATATTAGTGATGTTGGATATAAACAAGAATCAAATACTTTAACATTTAGTGGAGATGGTAATTATAATTCTGGTATTAGTGGTTCACAATCATTTATAGTTGATTTAAATGATTATCCGACAAATTTACCAATATATTATTATTGTACATTTCACAATAATATGATTGGAACATTTACTTATGAAGCACAAAAAAATAATTTAGAAACTATTCCAGTTATTAATACAAATGAGTCAGAGTCTGATCCAGAAGGATATGATTATAATAATTCTGAGAAATCTGTATATTATCATAGTGATTCACAAGTACCACAAATATATGATAATATAAATGAAGGTAGTTTTAATTTAAATTGGGACAAAGATTGGGAATTAAGAGCATCATTCAAACAAACTGGTTCAGGTAATACACCACGAATATTTTCTTTTACAACAAATGATTTAGGGAATGATGGTTATATAGAATTGTTGGCAGATTCTAAATTGATTGTACACAATGGCACAAATATTTTAATTTATGGTGCAGATACTCAAAATCCTCCAGGAATAATAGAAAACAATAAATTTTATTATATTTCAATATATTACATTTTTGAAAAAAAGGAATTAAAAGTATGTTATCAAAATAGTTCAGAATTTAATAGTTGGTATGATCTTCGTAATATTGAAAATGGTAATGTAACTTATCATGATTTAAATATAAACAATGGACCTCCAACTGGAATAGAAAATTATACAATGTATGTTGGAAATACAAGTCGTGATATGAATAGATCTTTTGAAGGTTATATAGATTATTTAGAAATAGTAAATATAGATAATTATTTGACAAAAGCGTTTCGTGTATTTGATATGACACAAATGTCTATAGGTTCTGGTTCTAATTTAACTTTGGCAGAAAATGTAGTTGGTCCGGATGGAAAAATGGGTAATGTTTGGAGAATGCAACATTTTGCGGCGGCAAATTCAGTAATGGGTATAGGTGGTCAATATTTAGATGGTAATCCAGCAAATATAGAAAAAGGTAATTATAAAATAAGTGTATGGGCGAAAAAAAACAATGATAATGATGATTTAAATCAATTTACAATGTGGTATTATTCTGGAAATAATAGTGTATCTTATACAGAAATTGGACATACATTTAAAGCTACAAATACATGGAAATTATTTGAATATGATGCACTATTTACTGATAATAACAATGAATCTGTAGGTTTATCAAATGTACCAGATAATTATTCTTCAGATATTTATATATGGGGATTTTCACTTCAATTAAAATCGTTTGAGCATATAATTGATTTAAGTATTGACACTAATGGAATGATAAAATTAAAAGGATCCGATAATAGTATTTTGGATAATTTAAGATTACAATCAATTCAAATAGAATTTAGTGATGAATATTCAAATAGTATTAACAATAATGAATATAATTGGCAGAATTTAAATAATGATGAATGGCTTTTGGAAGCGAATGGTAATATGCATATTGGTAGTGTTACTGAGAATGGTATAAATATTCTAACAAATACATTAAAACAAGGTGATATGATAAATATAAAAAATGAAGAGATAGATGTATTATTAATAGGACATAGTCAAACAGAAAACAATGTTATTCCAATGTTAAAAACAGATTCAGTGTATACACAAATATTATGTTATAATATAAATGATGGTTCTCTAAATACGTTTAGAAATGAACCATCTGATAATGAGAGTAAATTAATAATAAAAAATGTTTAGAGTTATTTATATGTGTAATAAATAAGTCATGACTTAAAATCTCGTTAAAATTAATACTGATGACTATCACACTTGCATCAAAGTTGACAGGTGTGAGTCGTCAGATATTTAATACGTTAATCGCTGACTCCGATAACGTATTGGACGAAATAAAAAAGGCTCTGGAAAGTGATAGTGATTTAATAAATATAATAGAAAATTCGTCCGATTTTAATATATCATTAGAAGTAGATTTACGTCAAAAAATAGCATTTTATAGTGAATTTAGAGAAAGTGGAAAAGAAATATTTGGGGTTTTGAATAGTTGGGATACAAGTGGAGTTACAGATATGTCTGGTGTATTTTTAGATAGTACGATAAATGAAAGATTGAGTAGTTGGGATACATCCAGAGTAACAACAATGGCGTCGATGTTTAAAAATTCTAAAAATTTTAATCAAGATATTAGTAGTTGGGATGTATCATCTGTGATTGATTTTACTGATATGTTTGAAGGTGTAACAACTTTATCAAATACAAATAGAGCAAAAATACACAATAGTTTTATTAGTAATCCATATTGGATAGAAGCTCATAATTGGTCAGAATTTGAGCCAGAACCAGAACCATCACCAGAACCAGAACCAGAACCAGAATCTTCTCCTGAACCGGAGTCAGAACCATCACCAGAACCGGAATCATCTCCAGAGCCAGAGCCAGAATCATCTCCGGAGCCAGAGTCACAACCAGAGTCATCACCAGAACCAGAACCAGAATCAATACCAGAGCCAGAACCAGAGTCACATCCTGAGCCGGAGCCAGAGTCACAACCAGAGTCATCACCAGAACCAGAACCAGAGTCAGAACCACAATCAGAACCAGCACCAGAGTCACAGCCAGAGCCAGAACCAGAATCGGAATCACAACCAGAACCAGAGCCAGAACCAGAGAAACAATTAAGACTTCCAAATATTGTTGTGTTTAGTGAAAGTGATCCCGTTTTGGATATAATAAAGTCAAAAATAACAACAATAGAATCTTCTGATATAGTAATAAAGGTTACAGATGTTTTAGCCGAATCTAGTCCAGAGCCAGAACCAGAACCAGAACCAGAACCAGAGTCAGAGCCAGTATATGAGCCAGAGCCGGAACCATCACCAGAGATTGAACCAGAACCAGAAGTGGAACCTAGTCCAGAACCAGAGCCAATGTCAGAGCCGTCTCCAGAACCAGAACCAGAACCAGAACCGATTGGATCACCAGAACCAGAGCCAGAATCAGAACCAGAGCCTGAAAAAATTTCAGAGCCAGAGCCAGAACCAGCACCAGAATCGGAACCGGAATCAGAACCAGAACCAGAGTCAGAACCTGCACCGGAATCGGAACCGGCATCAGAACCACAACCCCAGCCGGAATCGGAGCCAGAGCTAGTTCCAGAACCTGCCCCCCAACCAGAACCAGCACCAGAACCAGAAAGTATAGATAGAATTATTGAATTTATAATTGAATATAGAATTGATAATATAGACTTTGAAGATTTAACAATAGAATTAAGGGAAAATTTGGCGACTGTTTTGTCTGAAAAATGGTTAAACGAGTTCGGAAAAACTGGTAGAAGTATTGAAATTAGATTTAAAGAAGGTTCTATTATAATTCAAGTAGTAATATTTTCTTTTCCACCACAACCAGAGCCAGAACCAGAGCCAGAGCCAGAACCTCCAGAGCCAGAGCCAGAACCTTCTCCAGAACCGGAACCTGAACCAGAAGCATTTTTTTTACCGGTTTCAATGACTCAATGGTCTGAAGGAAGTCCTGTTTTTAAACATAGAGATTCTCAGATATTTAAGATTTATGATACTATTCGTGATGAAATAGTACCTATAAATTGGAATAATAATTGGGAAATACAAATTTCGTTCAAACTTAATGGTAATAATTATTGGAAGCCTTTAATTTCTTTAAATCCGGATTATGTAGGTGGGATATTGGAAATATTATCAAATGGTATAATAATTTTTTATAATGCGGCAACTTTGATTTTGTTTGATCAAACAAGTGTTAGCGAAATATTGGAAAATATTCATTATTATGCATCTTTTTATTTTGATGTTAATTCAAAAATTTTAAAAGTATCATACCAGACTGATAGCGAATTCACTAATTGGAATGTATTAAGAAATATAACAACTGGTAATACAACAAGTCATAATTTGGATAATAAATCTGGATTACCAACAGGAATAGATCGATATACAGCTTATGTTGGTAATTCAAGTCGTGGATACAACATGGCTTTTAATGGATATATAGATTTTATAGAAATATTGCCAGTGGAATTGTATAATGGTTCTGATAATAAAATAGAAATAAGTGATATTAATACATGGGCATTAAATACATATCTTGGTTATAATTTTCGTGATGGAAATGCTTTATTTAGTCATGTAAAAATAAATGATAACAATCCCAATACTTTTTGGATTGCGGCATTTAATATTAGTGAAACAATTGGTATTTATTTTGATAATTCAAAATTCATTGAAGGAATCGGTTTAAAATGGCCAGATATTGGAATAACGACAGAACAGGTTCATTTGAGAAGAAGAGGATTATGGAAATTTTTTTATACAAGAGAAAGAATTGGAAGTGATTTAGAAGCACAAAGAGCAAACTATCAAGAATTAACACCATCATTTTTACTTGGAGATCCACAATTTGATGGTCAAGCTGCTGTTCCAACAGAAGCCTATTTTAAATTTGAACAAAATGTTCGTATAACTGGTTTAAAAATAGTAATAACTGGATTACAGAAAGGTATAGCATATGCTCCTTGTTTAGGTGAATTAATTGCATATGCTGAAAATTCTCCTGAGCCAGAGCCAGAGCCTGAACCTGAACCAGAGCCTCCAGAGCCAGAGCCAGAACCAGAACCAGAATCTGAACCAGCACCAGAATCAGAACCAGCTCCAGAACCAGAGCCAGAAAAACCTCCAGAACCTGAGCCAGAACCAGAGCCACCAGAACCTGAGCCAGCGCCAGAACCAGAACCAGAACCAGAGCCAGAGCCTCCAGAACCAGAACCAGAACCAGAACCAGAGCCGGAACCTGAACCTGAAAGTTATGAAGTACAGTTAAGACAAAAGCCTGGAGATGAAAAAATAACACAACTAAGGACTAGAGAAGGATTTTATTTAGCTAGTATAAAATTGACTTTTGAAAATAAATTTGTTCATGATGCATTTTTAAATTTGAATCTTGTGTTGATTGGTTGGTCATTTGTATTCAATTTTCAAACTGAAAAAACAATATTTCTTTATGTGTCATCTCCTAGTGCGGCAATAAATTCTTATGATTGGATGGATTTTTATTTTCAAAGTAGCCCCAATATATTATTAAATGTATCAGATGTTTCTGATGAAACAACGCGAATAGTCCCGGAACCAAAGATTGATTTATGGACACCACCAGAGCCAGAACCGGCACCAGAACCAGAACCAGCACCACAACCAGAATCAGAACCAGCACCAGAACCGGAACCAGAAAAACCTCCTGAACCAGAACCTGAGTCTGTTCCAGAACCAGAGCCAGAACCGGCACCAGAACCAGAACCAGAACCTCAGCCACAGCCAGAACCAGAATCAGAACCATCACCAGAATCAGAACCAGCGCCAGAGCCAGAACCAGAGTCAGCGCCTGAACCAGAGCCAGAACCAGAACCGGAACCAGAACCGGAAACTCCTCCAGAACCAGAACCAGAGCCAGCACCAGAACCACAACCAGAACCAGAACCAGAGCCAGCACCAGAACCACAACCAGAACCAGAACCAGAGCCAGAACCAGAGCCACAACCAGCACCAGAACCAGAACCTTCTCCACAACCAGAGCCAGAACCAGAACCAGAACCAGAACCACCAGAACCAGAACCAGAACCGGAACCAGAACCAGCTCCGGCACCAGAACCAGAGCCAGAACCTGCACCAGAACCAGAACCTGCACCAGAACCAGAACCAGAACCAGCACCTGCACCTGAACCAGAGCCATCCCCAGAACCAGAACCAGAGCCGGCACCAGAGCCAGAGCCACAACCAGAGCCAGAGCCAGAACCAGAACCGGAACCAGAGCCACCAGAACCAGAACCGGAACCAGAACCAGAACCATCACCAGCACCAGAACCAGAACCAGCACCAGAACCGGAACCAGAACCAGCACCAGAACCAGAACCAGAACCAGCTCCAGAACCGGAACCTTCACCAGAACCAGAACCAGAGCCAGAACCAGCACCAGAACCAGAACCTGAATCAGCACCAGAACCAGAACCTGAATCAGCACCAGAACCGGAACCTGCACCAGAACCAGAACCAGAATCAGCACCAGAACCAGAACCAGCTCCAGCACCAGAACCAGAACCAGAATCAGCACCAGAACCAGAACCAGCTCCAGCACCAGAACCACAACCGGCACCAGAACCAGAACCAGAACCATCACCAGAACCAGAACCAGAATCTGCTCCAGAGCCAGAATCAGCACCAGAACCAGAACCAGCACCAGAACCGGAACCAGAGCCAGAACCAGAACCAGAGCCAGCTCCAGAACCACAACCTGAACCTGAAAAACCTCCTGAACCAGAACCAGAACCGGCTCCGTCTCCAGAACCAGAACCGCAACCAGAGCCAGAACCAGAACCAGAACCAGCACCAGAACCGGAGTCATCACCACAACCAGAACCAGAACCAGCTCCTGCTCCTGAACCAGAGTCAGCTCCGGCTCCTGAACCAGAGCCAGCTCCTGCACCAGAACCAGAACCATCACCAGAACCAGAACCATCACCAGAACCAGAACCAGAGTCAGCTCCTGCTCCAGAACCAGAACCAGAACCAGAACCAGAGCCTGAAAAACCACCAGAGCCGGAACCAGAACCAGCACCAGAACCAGCTCCAGAACCAGAACCAGAACCAGAACCAGAACCAGAACCAGAAGATCCACCACAACCAGAACCAGAACCAGCACCAGAGCCAGAACCGGCTCCGGAACCAGAGCCAGAGCCAGAGCCAGAGCCAGAGCCAGCACCAGAACCAGAACCAGAGCCTGAAAAACCTCCAGAACCGGAACCTGAACCAGAACCAGCACCAGAGCCAGAACCAGAACCAGCACCACAACCAGAACCAGAACCAGCCCCAGAACCAGAACCAGCTCCAGAACCAGCACCAGAACCAGCACCAGAGCCAGAGCCATCACCAGAATCAATACCAGAACCAGAGCCAGCACCACAACCAGAACCAGCACCAGAACCAGAACCAGAACCAGCACCAGAACCAGAACCAGAGCCAGAACCAGAACCACAACCAGAACCACAACCACAACCAGAACCAGAACCAGAACCATCTCCAGAATCAGTACCAGAACCGGAACCATCTCCAGAACCAGAGCCAGCACCAGCACCAGAACCAGAACCGGAGCCAGAACCGGAAAAACCACCACAACCTGAACCAGAACCAGAACCAGAACCTGCACCAGAACCTGCTCCAGAACCAGAACCATCACCAGAACCAGAACCAGAAAAACCTCCAGAACCAGAACCAGAATCAGCTCCGGCACCAGAACCATCGCCAGAACCAGAGCCAGAACCAGAGCCAGCACCAGCTCCCCAACCAGAACCAGCACCAGAATCAGAACCAGCACCACAACCAGAACCAGCACCAGAACCAGAGCCAGAATCTATACCAGAACCAGAGCCAGAACCAGAACCAGAACCAGAGCCAGAAAAACCACCAGAACCAGAACCGGAACCGGCTCCCCAACCAGAACCAGAACCA
>MDSZ01087945.1_pt1 | contig 16018 bp, 12 predicted proteins | sample 811201 | NCBI WGS metagenome assembly MDSZ01 (sample SAMN05326647, study PRJNA326480) | marine metagenome | isolation source: seawater | place: Indian Ocean: North | collected 2010
ATATCTCCTCTAAATTTTCCAGACTCAAACTCAACAGAGCCATCAGATTTAATTATCCAACCAGCATTGTCAGCTACATAATTATCACTTCGTATAGTTCCTAGTACAGGGTTTGATGGGTCAGTAGCACTATCTGTATCAACAATAATTTCTTCACCGCTAATAGTTCCTGCTGTAATCTTAGAAGCAGTTAATGTATCTATCTTGGCGTCAGTAATTTGTGCCTCACCAACTTTTATTGTTGTAATAGCAGCGTCTTCAATATATTGAGTTCCTATAAGTTCTTCTGTAACTTGTACAGCAGTTGAAGGGTCTGATTCGTTACCAGCAACATCAACTGCTGTAACTCTATAGTAAGCACCACCTGCTGTAGATATATCAAAAGATTGAACTGCTGTAATATTTCCGTCTATATGACCAGCTCTAGCTTGTATCTCTCCTACAAAGTTACTAGCGCTAATTGTAAAAGATGATGTAGTACCACGATATACATTTAAGTGGTCTATATCTCTAGGTAAAGTAAAGTTTGTTGGACTTGATATAACAGCACCATCAACAGTCTTTGCTGCACCAAGTTTGTGTGTTATCTGTACTCTTGCAGCATTAGAAGCAATAGAACCAAAAGTATTTTCTGGTGGAGTTGGTTGAGGAGGTACAGTAGAATCTGTAGGCATTTGTTGAGCAGTAATAACAGCAAATCCTCCAGAAAAACCAGAGTTGTCAATACATGCAACACCAAACTCATAAGTGTTGTTTGGACCTAAACCTTTTATAAGTACCGCAGTTGTGCCGAACTCTACTGTTAAATATTCATAGTCAGTAACTTGATTGTCGTTACTATCAATAAGATTGTTTCCGTCAACATCAGTTACTTGTCTGTATCTAACACGATACATATTACCGTCAGTAATTCTTGAGCCATTTGTGTTTGTAGGTTCTGTCCAAGTTAAATTAGCAAAAGCAAAAGGTCTACCACTTCCATCTTGATAAGTTCCTACAGCAGCAGTAAACGCTGTTGGAGCGTCTGGTACTGTAAATTCATTTGAGGCTGCGACACCAATAACAGAAGCTGAACCTCTTAAATCTTCATTTATATTTCTTGTAGTACTACCTACTTCTATTTGAGTGCTACCTACTTCAAAGTTTGTATAATCAGTTACATCTGTGTAGTTACCATCTTTGTCTCTATAGTAAACACCCATGCCTGTAGCAATAGGAAAAGAAAGTCCCATAATACGAATCTTTACAGGATTTAATATTTGACCTTGATATGTTACTTCAAACTTATCTCTGTTCTCTAAAGCAGCGTCTGTTGCTGTATCTTCAAAACCAACTTCTGGGTCATAAACATAAATAATATCACCAACATTGACATCACCGCTTATGTCATAGTCTGCTAGACCAACATTCAAAGTTCTATCAATCTTGTTATATTCGTTTAGATACGCTTCTGCCCTTATGTCACGCATAGTATCCGGTATATCGTTCTCAGATAATATCTGTATTCTTTCTAATGTATTTCCGTGTAAATCTTTGTATGGAGTATCTTTAGCGTCTGCTTGTCCTAAGTTAACATCTTTACCATAATTAGAAGCAATAAGCTCTACACGACTAACATAATCTTCTGCGTTAAATTCTGTAGTTAAATCAAAACCTTCGTAACCTTTTATTGATGGGTCTTGACCAGATAATCTTCTTACAATAATAGCTTCTGGTTCATTTGATTCGTGGCCTGTAAACAATGCTGACGCTGGTCCTACATCTATAGTTCCGTCATTGTTCATCTTAAATTCAGAACCTACTGAGGTAGATATAGTTTTTATAGCTTTGTATGCAGATTCTAAGTAATGAGAACCTGTGTATTTTTTATTAGCAGTAGTTGCAGTTGGAGCAGAAGTGCTAGGAGTAAATGCGTCCCAATACTTTGCTGTGCCTCTTGTGATTGCTAAACCATCTATATATCCTTCAAAATAATTACCGCCTTGACCTCTACCAATTTGTAGAGAATCAGAACTAACTCTTACAAACAGTTCTGGTTTATCGACTGTTGTAACTATGACACCATTCTTAAATGTTTTGAATTGGTCACCTTTATGTGATATAGCAAAGTGATTCCATTGATTCAAATCAATACTTCCCATATCTATATTTAAGTCTTCAGTTTCGTTATAACCATCGCCATCATGAGTAATGAAAGCTTTGTTGTTACCAGATACTGCTTTACCAAATATCCATGGAGAGTAAGTGTCATCGTTTCTAGCTATAACAGTAGGATTACCACTATCAGAAGTTCTATACTCCCACCATTCAACTGTAAATTCTTGGTAAGTTAAATCTAACTCTGGTCTATCTGCAACTAGTACATATCCATCAGTAGTTAAATGAAGACTTGTACTTCCGTATTTAGCTTGGTCAGTTGATATATCAGCAGTGCCTTGAAAAGTTATAACTTGATTAGAAGTAAATGCAGAGCCATCAGTAGTGCTAGTATCACCATTGCTTCCTTCGAAATTAAGAAGTAATACTGTGTCATCAAACGAAACTTCTGTTACTGTTCCTTTTCTTACAGCCCTTTGATTTGCGGATTCGTCTCTTAAAATACCATAAGGTGTAGAACCACTTCTATCTATTACATCAGCTAATGTGTCATTTTGATAAGCTCTTACTGCACCTACACCTGCGTCTCTTGCAAGAACCATACCTCTTGAATCGCTATCACCAAGATATGTAAGAATACCTTTACCAGCAATCTCAATACCTTCTTCACCTATTTCTTGTGTTTGAACAATACCTACATATCTAGCTAGGTTTCTTATCTGTGCGTCTGTAAATTCATCTGGGTTTATTCTTGTGGGTGTTAATACTATTTGACCCCAAGGCACCATTGCATTGATAATTGAGTTCGGTGTGTTATCTAAACTAAGGGAAACATTAAAGCTTCCCGGAGCCATTAGCTTTTCATTTACGCTCATGACTTAATAGACCTTACATACTCATAGATATAATCGAGATATGAATCTCTAACATTATCTGGTGTATTCTCACCAGCAGCAGAACTGCCGTCTAAGGCATACCCTACAAATGCTTTCATCTTTGTAGCTGTAAGGCTAATCCCACCATTAGTTGTGTCTGCTGTAAATGTGTTAGGAGAACCTAATACAAAATAGTTTCCTTCACTATCATTTGAAGTAGATACTACATATCCTGTTGCAGAAGTAGAAGCTTCTGCTGTAGTTCTTTTAATTGCTATCTGGTCAGCAGTACCGTATGAATTAACAATTAAACTAAAAAATCTAGCACCTCTTCTAAGAGATACATCAAAAGTTAAACGACCTGTTCCATCTGTATTAGCATTAGCAGTAAATCTAACTGTCACACACTCCGGATAGTTTTTGATTATCTGTACAGTATTCCAACCATCCCACTCTGTTTCGGAAGAACCTTTAGATACAGCAAATTCTTTTTCGCTTCTCCAACCATCACTTTCCCATAGTGATGTCTTAAACCTAGATTGTGTATTGTCATTTATCAATTCCATTTTGATTAATCCATTACTAATAACAGTTTGGTCAACATTGGTATTAGGACTGTATAATCCACATCTTACTTTTCCGTTTGTAGATACTTCACAAGCACCTTTTAGATAATCTTCTGGATTACATTCAAATTCTATATTGCTACTTCTTAAATTATCATTACTAAAATATTTAAGTGTTAAAGTAGATGTTCCGTAAGAAGCTACTCTATCTTCTTGTGCAGGAACATTACCTGTTCCAACTCCGGGAATATGTATTGAATAAGCACCTACAGGTGGTGCAAAAAATTGAGAATCAGTAGAAGTTATACTGTGATTGTTATCTAATAGACCACCAGAGAATTGTGATTCAAATCTAATTTCACCCGGATTACCTAAAAAGTTTAAAGATATATTGTAGCTTATACCTGCACCAGCATATCTATTTATTTGTACATCAGCATTCTCTACTTTTACATAAGCAGATATAGTTGTATCTCCTGTGTATGTAAATGGATAAACAATATCATAATTAGCCATTGACACTAATTCATCTCTAATATATTTAGCTTCAGTTAAATCTAGTCCATCAGAATCAGTCGGTACAATTTTACCACTAAGAGTATAACTTCTAGTAGCACCACCACCATTGTAAGTTAAACTAGCAGGTGAAGTAAAAGTTAATCTACCTATTGTTACTGTATTAGCCATTACCTACACCTCGAACATATCTCATAGTTAATCTTAAAAAAATAATCTCCACACTCTAAGCATGGCTCTAAATCTCTACCTGCTAAGTTGTTCATTCTTCTTCCTCAGTCCATTCAACCCATTCATTATCGTGAGTAGCTTTGTGTATATGAAAATTTGCGTGTGAATATAACATTATCTATTTCTAAGTCCTGTTCCAGCTGTACCTTCTGCTTCTAACTTCATAAGTTCTTTTCTTATATTTATAGCAGCCTTTCTTGCAGAGAGTGGGTCTGCTGGTAGTCCAGTAATATGAACATTCATATTTGCAACTGTAATTCCGTTAGCTCTTCCTGCATTAGGGCCTGCGAATACCATTGCACCACCATTAGGTAGAGCCATAACTTTTTCGGCAGCAACTTCTCCAACTGTAGATGTTCTACCGGCAGGAATTATTCCTCCATACATTCTTCCAAAAAATTCATCTGGGTCTCCAAACCTATCGACTATGCTTCTACTACGACCACTGTCTGTAAGGTTTGGTCCTGTCTCTTTTGCTCCGAAACCACTAAAATCTGTATTTGCTAAATCTATGCCTATTTGTTTTTGATGAGTTTCTATAAATTTAAGAATTTCCTCAAAATCAAATAATGCTTGTTGACCTTTTTCAACAGCGTCATCAATTTTCTTTTCATACGCGGACATTGATTGGTCCATTGAGTTAAGCACTTTATTTAAAATAGTTTCTGGGATACCTACATCTTTTGCTATCTCACTAACAATTCCTTTGAGTCCCGGATATTTTTTAGTAAGCTCTGATATAACTAAAGCATTCTTTTCACTTTCTATTCGAGCACCAAGCATTGCTTCTGCTAAATCATTTTCTTTTTCAGCATACTTTTCTACTGCGTCTGCTTCTAAAGACTGCGCAGCTGCTACATTTTTAATTGCGTCTACAACAGCCGGGTCTAGTCTTTCTGCTTGTCTTTCCAATACTTCTAGCTGTGCTTCTGCAATTTGTTCTTGTAATTTAAGTATTTCCATCTCTGCGTCAGAGATAGGTTGTTTCAAACCTGCTAGTTCATCTTTAGCTGCGTCTAAATCTAACTGTTCAGCTACTCCCTGCTCAACAGCTAGCTCAAGAAACTTAACTTCTTTTTCTTTATCTCTAATTCTAATCTTGTCACGATTAGACATCTTGCCTTCAATCTTATCTCGCATTCTTTGAAGATTTAATTGTGATTGCAAAATTGCTAATTCTTCACTAGCAGTTACTACACCTTCATGTCCAAATTCATTTATTGCTGACAAGAATCCTTCTTGTGCTTCTACTACATCTAATTGTCTTATCTGCTCTTGAGTTATAGTTATACCATTAGCAGATATCTCAGCAGTCATATCAGCCAAATCTTCTTGTAGTTCTAAAATTCTTTCTCGAGTTTGTTCTTCAGCACTTGCAATATTAAATATTTGCAAAGCTGCTTCAGCTTGTTCCAGTTCAAGTTGTAACTGTGCTTCAGCTTGAACTCGTATTCTTAATTGTGTTTGCTCATTCAATCCTTGTGCATTTATCATCATTTCTTGTCCTGCGATAAAGTTTTTTATTTGGCTTTCGTCAAATGACAAAGTTCTAAGTTCAGCATTAGTTGCTATAACAGCATTTTGAATATCTGTTATTTGGTCTTCAGTAGCGCTACCTAATGATAAAGCAAGTCCAAATGCTTGCTCAAAAGGCATATCTGATAATGCTACAGCTAGAGGTACAAATCCCTGTTCAGCTAAGTCAACAATCTGTAACTGTACAAAGTCAGCACGGTCACCAGCAATTTCTAATCCTTCAGCAATTAAATTTAGTGATGTAGGTGCTACTCTTCCGAAAGATTCTAAAGCTTGATTAAGACTTCTAAATTCTCTAACATTTTCAGCTACTTGGTCTGACAAAGCAAAAGCCGCTTCTGCTAATTGCGTTGCTGTTTCAGCTGCATTTTCTTGGTCACCATCTATAGCTTTTAGTATATCTACATACGCAACACTTCCGTCAAGAACATCATCAAGGCTTACAGCGACCATACCTTGTCTACTTTCTAATTCGTTAAAAGCGTCTACATTTTCTTGAATAGTTTCTGTTAATGCTTTTTCAGATAAATCGGTATCTCTAAAAGCTTTTTGTATTTGAAGTAACTGAGTATTTTGTCCTCTTAGTGAACTAAATTGTTCTTCTTGCGCAGCAGTTAATTCTACAGTTCCAGAATTTAATAATTTATTAGTTCTAATTATTGGGTCTATAATTCTTGCATATAGTTCAAGAGCATTTATACCTTTTGATTCCAACATTCCTAAAACATCCAATAGTTCATTAGGAGCTAAAGTATCTAAGTCTTCAAAGCTCATACCTAAACCTTGTAAGTGAGCGTCTAAAGTTTCTGCGTCTCTTATAGCGTCTGTAAATATGTTTGAAGTATTGATTTGACCTGTTGTAATATTTATTTCTTCTCCTAAACCAGAGTTAAAGAAGTTAGATATTGCGTTACTAACATCATCTAAAGATTCTTGTGCTTCCTCTGCTTCAGCTTTGTCAAATCCAGCTTGCTTAAAGAAATCTTGAATACTCTTCTTATTAATTTGTTCTTCAATCTCTTTCATTTTTTCAAGTTCAGCTTCCATCATTTCTAATCTTTGTTCTGGAATGTCTTCTTGTGTTAAGAGGTCTTGAAGTTCTTTTTCTTTATCAAGAACAAGTTGTGTTATACCTGCGGAAGCTGCTCGATTTTTCAAAAAGTTTTCTGAAGCTTGTCGGGCTTTTTCTTGTTTTCTTGTAAATATAGCCATACCTACTGTTACTACTGCAAGTGTTGCACCTAAACCAATCAAAGAAAATCTCATAAGATTAATTGCTTTTGATGAAAATACTGCTGCTTTACCCAATTTAGTTTTTTGTAAAGTAGAGTTTGCAATTTTTGTACGGACTTTATCTTCAGTCATACCCATTGCATTAGAAGCAGCGGTAAAAGTTCTTGTTGCAAGACCAAGAGTAAACATTGCCGCTGTACCAGCAACTATAGTTGCAAATAAGAATTTAAGTGCAGGGGCTAGTCTGCCTGCTTCTTCATCTGCGTTCTGAAAACCACCTATTATAGAACTTAATGATACAACTAAAGCTTTAGCAATAGGCATTAATTCGTTACCTATTTGTATTCTTAATTCTGTAAGTTCGTTTCCTAATAATTTTGTTTGTGATTTGAAAGTCTCGAATCTTTTTTCTGCCTCAGTTGTTAATGCTATGTTTGCTTCAAAAGCAGTATTAGCAGTTGCAAGTGCGTCTGTTAATAATCCTTCTGCTTCACCCACAGCGAGCAAAGCTCTAATTGTTCTCTGCTGTTTAAGACCTAATTGGTCAAGAACTTCAATAATGTTTGTACCAGCTTTAGAAGCTGCTGCTAATGATGTGACGAATAAGTTAAGAGCACCGGCAGGGTCAGCTTTAGCTAATTGTTGAAACTGGTCTGTTGTAAGACCTGTTGTTTTTGCAAAAACTTCTAATTGTTTACCACCAGAAGATACAGCAATTTGAATTTGCTGGAATACACGAGCCATAGCAGTACCACCAGCCTGTGATTGAACACCGACCGCTTGAAGTGCTGTTGCTATACCAAATACATCTGCGGCAGTAGCTCCTGCAACTTTACCTGCTGCTGCAAGTCTTAATGCAGTAGAAAGTATTTCATCTTCAAGAGCTGCGAAGTTGTTACCTAAGTCAACTAATGAAGAAGCTAGTCTATCGAAACTTTTACCACCTAGGTTAAATATTTGGTCCATTCGAGCTAATGACAATGCAGCAGATTCTGTAGATAATCTAGTAGCTACACCTATTTGAGCAATAACTTCTATAAACTCTTCTAGGTTTTCTACATCTACACCTAACTGACCACCAAGCTCACCAATTGCATTTAATTGAGTAACTGCAACAGGAATGTCTTGTGCTAACTGTCTTACCTGTGCAGCTAATCTATTGAAATCACTTTCAGAAGCGTCAACAGTTTTTCTAATACCAGCAAAGGAATCTTCGAACTTAGAAGCAGCTCCAACTGTTAAGAACATTGCAGCACCTAGTGCGGCTACTGCACCTACTGCTGCACCAGTAGCAGCGGCTATAGTAGCGTTTGCTACAGTGGCTTTTGAAGCAAGCTTCTTCATAGACTTTTCAGTCTGTGCAGCTGCTTTATCTTGAACCTTAGTCTGAACTAACTCATAGGTTACTTGGAGGCTTTGATTCATATCAGCCATTAGTACCTCCTATATCACCCATAATTTCATCTAATGAAACTCGTTTTCTAGGTCTATTGTGTCTTTTGTGTTGTCTTTGAAGCATTCTTCTAGCTTGTTTACTTTCTTTATTATATTCTTCTTTTCTAACAGCTTTCCCGGTGTCCTCATCGTAAGTGATTTGGTCACTTTGAAGTGTTAAGTAAAATACAGAATCATTAGGAGGTAAGTTTCTTATTAATCTTAGAAACTTTCGATATTCAACATCTTGAGGTTTTGTAATCTGATAAAACCTTAGAAAGTCTGCTTCTATTGGTCCCCAATTCGATAATATATCAGTTGGCGACCAACTTATTTTGGGCTATCACCCTCTTCGGTTTCAGCTTTAGCAACTTCTGCCTCTACTTCGTCTGGTGTAGCTAGGCCATAAGCTTCTAACAACCATATAAGTATGTCGTTTAGCTTTTCCCAACCTATACCATCATCAAGCATTGAGTTGAAATTATCTTTACCCACTATTGACTCCACCCACTCAGCAATTGAAGATAAGCTTTGGTTTCCCTCTTCCGCCATCTTCATTTGTGAAAGGACTGCTTTTGCAGGAAGGACAGCAGGTAAATCGTATGTTTTTCCTGCTACCTTCATCTGCAATTTTAATATATTGTCAGCTTCTAAAGCCTCGTCAAAGTCTTTATATTTATCCACTTTTAATTCTCCAATCGTTAATTTAGTTAATATCTAACTCGTCAGTATCGTTAGTGTTATCTACAACTCTGAACAAGTAGTACGCACCGCCAGAAGTTCCAACATTTAAAGTTGAGTCTGGTACAAGAACTTTAAATTCTGTAGCCAAACTTACTTTAGCTGGAGCCTTTTGGTGAGCCATTGCGAAAGAACCAACATTCACTGCTCTAGGAATGTGGAACTGTCTGTCTGCACCGGCAGGACCATCTGTATGTAAAATAAGTGCATACTCTGTGAAAGTATCAGACAATGGAGGTAGATATACATCATATCCAGAACCGAAATTGGTTGTATCGTCTTCTGTGATGGTACCACCACCCATTGCTATTTGTAACTTATTCTGTGCAGCTTGTGAAAGCTCACCAGTTAGTCTTACTTCTTGTGCTGACTTAAGAGTTTTAATAGGGTCTACTTCTTCTGCAACCATGACATCTTCAAAAGTTTTATCAACTTCTAATGTCCAGCCATCTTCTGAGTAGCCTACTTCATCCCAAGCAGGTGTCATGCTTGTAGGGAGTTTGAAGTTTTGGCTATCATCACCCGGCCATGCTAAAGATGTTGTAGTCCTATCTTTGTAATAGAGAACACCAGTACCAATTAATACTTCGGATATAGTACCGCTTGTATTATATGACATTTTTATGTCTCCTAACTATCTTATACTTATACTTATCAGCTGAGCTCAGCCGACTTTTTCAAGTCGATTTCAGCTTTGTCGTTATTCTTCTTCAGCTATAAAGAAGTCTTCCACTACCTCTTCAACAGGTTCCTTGTCGTCCTCTGCTGATGAGTCATCTGATTCTTCCTCATTAGCTATTAAAACAGCGATTTTTTGTGTTCCCTGTTTATAAGTAGCTTCTTGAAGGCGCTCCCAGACAACCTTGTCTATCTCTACCCAACTATTATGGTTGAAGACTATTCCTGTTTCAGTATCTCGAACAGTAGTTTTCTCCAACAACAAAGGGTTGATTTTAACTTCTACTTTTTTATTCTTATTCTTTTTACTCATATCAATCTAATCCTCGATAATACATTATTAATGATAGCTGATAATGTCCCAATCCCGTTTCAGTCTCTTCTATACGAGTAGGAAGTCCTTGTACTTCCATGTTGTAAATTACAGCGGAAGTATTGGTAGTGGGTGTTTTAACTCTTGTACTTTTCATCTTGAAAGCCGAAGCAGCTACAGCATTAGCTAAAGCGTAAGCATTTGCATAATCTGGTTGAGAAGTACTACCACCACTCCCCCACCTGCCTGCATAAGCGTCAACTGTGATTGCAGCCCCTGTAATTGCGGCTTCTGAGTTAGGTTGCATAAGTGTTCCACCAGCGTTAAATATAGTTAAAAATGGTAAATCTGCACTACGAGCTAAACGAGTTGCTACTCTTGTACTGCATATATCTGTAATAGCGGTTGTATTAACGCACCATTCACGAAAGATTATTTCCGCGTCTGGCGGAAAGTTTTGTGATTGGTCAAATTGTGAGCCTACTGCTTTTATACCCATAGGTGTATCGTATCATCTAAAAGTTATTTTCAGCGTCATAGAAGAAGTTAGCAGCAGATACTATTTCTTCATAGTTAGCGTTTTCAACCATTGCTTTAGCAGCTTTTCTTGTAGCAGCATTAGATTTTTTAAGTGGTCTTTTTGCACCAGATTTGTATCTTTTATCGGAAGCACTTGCTTGTCTCTTAGGTCTCTTAGAGTTCTTAGCAGTCATAACTACTTCATAAGCACCAGAGCCTCTACCACCTTTCTTTCTTGTAACGCGTACATTATAATTTTTTTGTATATATGCAGAAAGTCTTGCGCCTTTGATTTTTCCATAACCAGTGTCACCACTAATATCCAATGTGTCAAAGTCAATAAAGTCAGAAGCCTGTGTACCACTAAATGCTTTATCTGAATGAATTTCTTCAAGCATTTCAACATTATGTAGAACACCTGCTCTGGAACCACCACCTCTTTTATTAGGGTTTTTACCAGTAAGTAAGTCAGTTAAGAATTTTTCTCTAGCATTTACTCCACCTTTAATTTTTCCTACATTCTTAAAGTTAACTGTTGCTTTAACTTCTGCGGGACTAAAACTTATTCCAATAGCGTCTTGTAGTTCTTGAGAGTAAGAAACACCATGAGTACTATGTATTTTTACACCAGCAATATCGTGAGATTTATTGTATTTATAAAATCTTCTATTTCTACCAGCTACATTATCAAGTTTTACACCTTGATTAAAATGTCTACCTCTACCTTTTCTGTTCATAGCAGCTAACAAGCTTTTAGGTCTATAAGATAACTTTCCGTCTTTTTCTATAGCTAATCCACCTTTTTTAATCATTTGGTTATATTGACCTCTTTGTCCTAGTATGTTATTCATTAACTCTACTGGGTTTTTCATACCACCAACTCTTGGTGCTTTCATATTGACTTTTACATTTGCACCTTTGAATCTCATACTGTTTACAGATTTTACAGCTCTAGTTACAAATAATGTTGGAGGTATATATTTTTTAACATCTTTTGTGACAGGTTTGTTATCTTTTCTGCTCCAACTAGATACAGTCTGGCTTATAGGTCCACCATATTCAACTAACCATATCCATGGAAATAAATCAGCATATTGACCATTTTTTCTACTTGTACCTACTCTTACATCACCACGAAGCAATTGTTTATTTCCTTTCGGTGGTCTCACATAATTAGTTTGAACAGACTTTAATAGTAACTCTCTAGCTTTACCCGGCTCAGTAAATCCAAAAATATCCATTTCTACATACTCTTTAGATATCACAGGATTAGCTTTAGTTCCTGTATTTGAATAAGACTTCAATGTTTTAAGTTTATAGTTTTCTTCAAAACTCATACCTTTTTCTTCATCGTATTCAGTTTGATTAAGTCTTTTATCAGCTATATTTATTCCTAGTTCACTAGCACCAACACCAAGCATATATTGTCCAGAAGATATATCTGGAGCACTAGCTTTTATTAATTGTGCAGTTCTTTCTATTTGTAAATCTAAAACTTGCTGAATATTCATTTCGCTTACTACATGGTGATAATGAGGCATAGCGTCTGAGTGAAAAATACCAGTTAAAGTAGATTGTATTTTTTTATTAGCCAATTGATACCAAGGACTTTTAGATACATAAGAACCTAATTGTCTTCTTGCTATACGACCAAATACAGGACCTAAAGAGGCAGGTACAACTTGATTTATAGCCATACCAGAAATTCTACCTACACCTACCCTTGCACCACGAAGTAGCAAAGATTGAGTAGAACCATATTGTTTTTTGAAATCTCCACCAAATACAGAAGATACGAAACCTGCTCCTCTTGCAACACCATAGGCTTGTCTTCTTGCATTTTTTATAAATGGTGATTGTGCAACAGCGTTAACATCACCAGCTGTTTTACCAAATGAATATAAACGAGAACGAAATCCACCAATCATTCCACCAGAACGACCAGCGTTAGATTTAGGCTTGTTGAGTTGAATACCCTCTTTGAAAACCTTGAAGTACTGAGGCATTAGGTTCTAACTAGAGTTTGCAGATACTTGTAGCACTCCTTCCCATATCTGTCTTTAACTTGTTGAACACTTATAATTTCATGATATTCAGTTCCGCCCTTTACCAATCTGTCTCCCGGAACAATGGTAACACCCGGCTCTATATAGATACCAAATGTTTCAATAGTAGTATTTCTACCATCTCTGTCTTCTTCTATTCCTTGACTTTCAAACTTTGCTTTTACACTTGTGTAAGTATCAGCCCATGATGAACTAGGTAAACCTCTCTCATCAACAGCCGTTTCTGATACAGTTTGAATAGTGCAAGTATCCGGTAAGTTTCTTGTTCGTAAAGGCATACCTATACTTTACTACACGATTACTGAAATTGATTTAACATGTCTCCCATGAGAAGTTCTTTGTAAATAATACTGTAAAGTAATTTGCTTTTACCAAGAAGATGAACATTATATCCTATTTGTTTATTGTGGTCTCTTGTTATTTTAATTAGCTCGGGTAAAAGGATTTTGTAGATATTTAATATTTTGTCAAAGTCTTTAGACCATTTAGCTTTACCATCTAAAAAGATTACATACATTCTTAGTCCATTTAACAAAGGATACACAACTGCGTCATGAAACTTATAATCTAGTTTTTTCTTCATCATGGGAAACTCGTAATTTTTTTGTTTGTAGGGGAGTGATATACCGGAACTACCAAGAGTACCTTTCTTTTCTGACCATAACTCTTGACCTGTTACATTTGTATAGTCGTATAGATAAAGTATATCTTTTAGTATGTCAGCAAAAGCTTTGTAATCATCTTTGTTTTTTTGATAATCTTCAACAATCATATTTTTATCTGAATAACTTTTTATAGGTTGGTCATCTATTTGAGAATCATATTTATTATTTCTAAACAAATTAATTAAAGATAAGACAGTTGCGTGGTCTATTTTGTCTTTGTAAGGTGTATCATCAATACAATCATTTATCCATTCAACTTCTGATTTAGTGAGGTGTGTTTTTCTATCTTTTCTAATTTTTACATTCCTAGATTTAATAATATCTTCGGCATGTCTGGGATGTAACCCTACAAGTATTTCTAATTTTATATAACACTTCTTAGGTAAATCTTCAGTAGGTATATCTCTTAAGCATTCATATATGTAAGACCCATCAATAATTCCTTCTTTGTAATAATCTTTAATATTGACTTCAAGTAATTTTCTATCTTCTTCTATTTTTACTTCTTCACAAAATAAAGTTATACCTTGACTTCTATGATGAAATATATTTATTTCTCCTTCATTATCTTTTAGTGCTCGTAAAAAGTTTTGCTTTTCGCTTTGGTATATAGGTCTATCTTTAACATCTGGATGTGTAGGTAGTAATTGTTTTAGATTGGGTCTATCTATAGCAAATTGTTTTACAGGAACTAAAGCATTTATAGTAAATACATTTGTGTTAACAGGGTCTTTGCTTATATTGTAAGAATGAAAACTAAAGAAGTATCTTCCGTTACCATTTTGTATTTGTTCTAATTCGTCTCTTACCATCTAAATTTTTGCTTCTTTGCTTTTTCAAATTGCCTAAATGATTTCTCACTTAAATCACTAGGGTCTTTTTCCCATTCTACATCTATCGGTGTTTCAAACATAACATTCTTACCAATAAGTCTTTTAGTATGAGATTCACACTTAGGACATTTAATTAAAGGGTCTTCATGTATTGAGTAAGTTACTTCAAACTCAAAATAACATTTATGCTTTATACATTGATGTTCATATCTGGGCATTTCTACGCCTTTTCTTTCTTTTCTCTGTTTTGTGACAATCTTTACAAAATAATTTAAGACCATCTTTTGAGTTAGGATTTCTAGTAAATTTTGAAGTAGGCAAGTCTTTTCTACAAGATAAACAATTTTTTACTCTTTCTTCACCGAGCTCTTCTTTCTTAGCTTTAAGTACTTCTAAACAAGCAACGCAAAACTTTGTATAACCATCTAAGTATTTTTGATTTCTCTTAAAATTTTCTACTTCTATCCATTGGCGACAATACTTGCATTGTTTCTCAATTGGGTCTTTTAAGTATTTTTCTGCTTCTTTTTGTGCTTGTTGAACTTTATCAGATAGGCCTTCTTCTTCTTCTATCCAGCTTTTGAATCTTTCATATCCAATGTTGACCTCTTCATAAGTTCTAGGTGTAGATAACCCACCTCTTCCTGTTCTAATAATATCAAGTATTGTATTAGCAGTATCTTCGTTGTAAGCACCGCGTTGAGGAACACCAGAAGCAATTCTTAATTGTCGTACTCGTTCATGTGTGACACCCCACTCTTCTGCCCAGTCATTGAGCATTTTGTCGGGTTCTTTAGCAAATAACTCTGTTGCTTCTTCTAAAGTAGGAGCTTTTCTATGTACCATTTCAATATCCTCCTAATATTCATTATACAAAAAATCTTGACCTAAATGGTTGTAATATAGCCATATCTGCTGTGGTAAGTACGGGTTGTAAGTTTTGTATTACTACATCAGCAAATGATATATCGTAATCTCCTATTCGTTCTGTAAGTGCTACATCAAATCCTGTTTGAGCTGTGTTATCTGATAAATGAGAACTTACTGTTCCTGTATCAGCTTTTGCAGATGTTTGTAAAGAAGTCATAAACAATCTAGCGGCAGCACGAGCAGATGTTAATTTTATTTGGTCTGGTATATCAGATGAGGAATATCCGCCAACATAAGTAACAACTACATTCTTAGGTTTTATTCCAGACCAACGAATTACTATTCTTCTTAATTTACCGTTGTCATAATGAACATAGTCTTTAGTATTACCGGAGGTTAGTGTATTACCATCTTCTACCACTGAAGTAATAGAGGCAACAGGTATGTGCCTTAAAAATAAATCCTGTTGTTCATTGCCGTCAAAAGTTTCTGTATATGTTGCTTGTTCAACATCGTATCCTAAAAATCTTTTAATTGCAGCGTCAACATAAGGGATAAAAGTATTTGTTAAATGCGTTTGTAATGTAGAATCTACATCTATTTCTAGGAAAGTTTCCACATCAGTGTAACTACAAAGAGCCATTTAGGCCTTCCTTATTTATCTTCTGATGGTTTGACAGCTTTGGTTTCGACTTTTTTCTTAGGTGCTGCTTTTTTAGCAGGTGCTTTTTTAGCAGGAGCTTTCTTAGCTGGAGCTTTTTTACCGTCTTTCCAACCTTGCTCTTTTAACCATTTCTTAGATACTTCTCTTCCTGCTTGTGCAATTTTAGAAGCACCAGATTTAG
>MDSZ01252433.1_pt1 | contig 16018 bp, 14 predicted proteins | sample 811201 | NCBI WGS metagenome assembly MDSZ01 (sample SAMN05326647, study PRJNA326480) | marine metagenome | isolation source: seawater | place: Indian Ocean: North | collected 2010
ATCAGACACCGACACTGAATCCGACTCAGCCCGTACCGAATATGGTGCCGGGGCAGCAGGTAGTTATTCCGCCGCCGCAGAATGGTAATCAGACACCTGTACTGGTACCTGGAAAAATTCAGCCAACCAGTGTTACGCCATTACCGCAGGCGCCGGATAATGGTCGCTTACCGCCGGGTGGACAGGGCACGCTTATCGGCACAGGTACAGGTACAGGCACAGGAACCGGAACCGGAACTACGACTGGGCCGGTCAGTGAGCCGGTGTTAATTGTGAATAATGGCCCTGCCAATCGTACGCCGGACAATCTTCAGGAGAATGTCCGTGCGCTGCAGCCGCGCCCGGGCAAAGGCGCGCGTAATATTCAGGGGTTAAATCTGCAGGTGGCCGGAGTTCTGGTGCCGGAAGTTGCCTATAACTTTATCGAACGTCCGGTAGCGGAATCCGGAAATTATGTTTTCTACTTTGATTTTGCCAGCGCCGTTATTCATGAAGATCAGATGCCGGTGTTCGATCGTATCGTGGAAACCTACAACAACCGCAGTAATCCGATTACGGTAATCGGTGAGACCGACGGCTTTGGTAATCACGCATACAATGATGCCCTGGCCCGTCACCGTTCCGGCGTGATTATTCGTGAGTTAATTCGTCGCGGCATTCCCCCTGAACATATTGAAGAGCACTACGAAATACGTTGCTGCCGGGAGGATAAACCATTGTTGGATTCCGTGGCTGCCAGCCGTGGCGACCGCATTACCTGGGTGTATTTCGAATAACACCAGACGCTGCAGATGTGCCCGCTGTATAGGTTGTTGGCGGGCACAAAAAAGCTGAACTCTGCAGTCATCCGGCAGACAAACGAATGATCGCTCATTATTGAATAATCATTTGTGTGGAGGCTGTATGTCAGACAACAATCAGAATCGTGAAGTGACCGTTGTGGATATTAAAATGCCGTTTATATCCATGGTGGTCTTTCTGGTGAAATTATCCATTGCAGCGATTCCGGCTGTGATTATCGTCAGCATTATTTTCAGCCTGATCAGCGCACTGTTTGGCGGCCTTTTCGCTGGGCTGTTTAACGGGATGTTCGGCGGCATGGGTGGAGAAATGCACCGCTTCTGAGCAAAGCCGTCAATCACCGGATAATCCTGCCTGATCGCGCTGAATCCGGGCGGAGGTTTGCATCCATGGTCTGTGGTGGTTAGCATTTTGGTTAATCACTGCTACCTGTCCTGTACTATGTCGAATTCTTCGCTCGATACATCCTTACCTTATTCTCTGCACCAGTTTGTCCGCTCAGCCAGCCATGCTGATTTTCTCAATACCTTAAAAAACAAAGAGAAACTGCTGATTATTCAGGATCTGGATGGTGTCTGTATGGAGCTGAAACGTGATCCTAAACAACGGGTGATGGACAGTGAGTACATTCGCGCTGTCCATACAATGGCAGGGGAGTTTTACGTATTAACCAATGGTGAGCACGTCGGTTCCCGCGGCGTGAATGCGATTGTGGATGCGGCATTTGCACACCAGTCATCCGGCTATGCGGCACAACAGCAGCTTTATCTGCCGGGTTTAGCTGCTGGCGGCGTGCAGTGGCAGAATGCCAGGGGAGAGCTGCAACACCCGGGTGTCAGCCAGACTGAGATGGACTTTCTGCAGTCTGTACCAGAGATAATGACAAGCTGTTTAACCACCGCTCTGAGTACTGATCCCTTTAATTTAAATGCTGATCAGATTGCATCCATTCTGGATGTGATCGTGCTGGATAATCTGGCATCACCAACATTAAATATTGGCAGTTTGCATGATGATTTCGCAGGAAATTATCCGCGTATGCAGTTGCTTGCCGAACAACTGATGGAGCTGCTGTTACAGAAGGCCCGGGAGGCAGGACTGCAGGATTCCTTCTTTGTTCATCTGGCGCCTAATCTGGGGATTGATCGCAGCAGTGAGCAAACTGGCAAAGAAAAGCTCAAGCCTGCGCAAGGCGATGATATGGGCACCACAGATTTTCAGTTTATGCTGCGCGGAGCCGTGAAAGAGGCTGGCGTACTGGTGCTGCTGAATCGTTACTACTTTGCACAGTGTGGTGAGTATCCATTGGGCGCTGATTTCAGTGTCCGTACCGCGCCGCGCACTCATGATGCGATGCTGTCGCTGGCTACTGACGCCTTCGATCCGGCACTGATGCCAGCCATCGTTGGCGTTGGTGATACCCTGACTTCAGTGGCAGAGAAGCCTGCTGAATCCTCTGAGTCAGCATACGCTCGTGGCGGCAGTGACCGCGGCTTTCTGAGTCTGGTACAACAGCTGGGCCAGGCGTTCTCCAGTGATAATGCTGTGGTCTGGGTCGACAGTAGTGGTGGCGAATTAAACCGCCCGGGGATTTCGCCACCCCCGCAGGAACATATCAGCAGCATTGATCTGAACAGCCTGCAGGGTATTACCGACCCATCTGATTTATTGCAGCTGAATGTGATTTTCCCGCAGGGTTATCAGCAGTACACAGACTTCTTTATTGCTCTGGCCGCAGCGCGACAGAAGTCATAACGCGCGTAACCGTGACGCAGAATGCTGGCTGTTTTTCATTAACACCGCTTCTTTATGGCGTCTGCGGCTTTGCCTGATGACTTTCTGCATGTCCTCACTCAGGCCTTGTTCCTGCGTGACAGAAAACCCATGGTGCTGATAAAAAGCATTCAGGTGGGGCAGTGGAATTGTGAACAACGGCAGCCCGGCGATATGTTCGCTAAGCAGGCTGTCTGTTGCCAAAACATTGGTAAGCAGTTGTTGCAGTAACGCGGAGGCGAATCCACAGCCGCGGTAGTCCGGGTGGGTACACAGATTTCTTAGCAGCCAGCCGTCCGCGTAGCGCACGACTCTTGCTGCGCTGATCAGAGTCGGGTTATCCCCTGAATACTGGGTGAGGCCAACCCGCAGATCATCCGGGCTGCTGCGTCCGGCATTCCCACTGGCTTTGTACAGGGCATTGATTTGTTGCAGGCTGAGGTCGTGATGGAAATAAATCTGCAACTCAGTGTTGTTCATAATCAGGGTCAGATGCACAGTAATTCAGGGCATGATAAGCACAAAGATCTGTGCCGCAAGCATGAACGGGCTTCAGGATGTTCGTTACGCTATTGAGACAGTAATGTGCTTAGGGTTATGAATAACATTGCTGAATCAACAGAGCGGTTTGCTGTCACTATAATCAATGGTTAACGATTTATGAGTTGGACCGGATAAAGTGATTATGTGCTTCCGGCAGTCAACCTGACTTAAAGGAGATGTACCGATGATGTTACAAGAGACCTACACACTCGCAAACGGTGTATCGATTCCTAAACTCGGTCTGGGTACCTGGATGATTACCGGCCCTGATTGTGAACAGGCGGTGATTGAAGCGATTAAAATGGGTTATCGCCATATCGACTCCGCTCAGGATTACGGTAACGAAGTGGAAGTGGGTGCAGGTGTGCGCAACAGTGGTGTAGACCGCAAAGACATCTTTGTAACAACCAAGCTGGCGGCACAGTACAAAACTTATGAAGGCGCTAAAGCTGCGATTGAAGAATCCCTGCAACGTCTGGATATCGATTACATCGATATGGTGATTATTCACAGCCCACAACCATGGGGTGAATTCGGCGGTAACGATCGTTTTGCCGAAGGTAACCTGGCCGCATGGCGCGCACTGGAAGAAGCTCACGACGCCGGTAAAATCCGTGCCATTGGTCTGTCTAACTTCCAGCAGGCTGACGTTGAGAACATTCTGGCCAACTGCAAAGTAAAACCTGTGGTGAACCAGATTCTGGCGCACATCAGTAACACCCCGTTTGATCTGATCAATTACTGCAATGACAAAGACATTCTGGTGGAAGCTTACTCACCAGTAGGCCACGGCGAGCTGTTCAAAAACGGCGCGATTGCCGATATGGCAGCTAAATACGGTGTTTCTGTACCGCAGCTGTGTATCCGTTACTGTCTGCAGCTGGGCACTCTGCCTCTGCCAAAAACTGCGAATCCGGATCACATGAAAAACAACGCGGATGTGGATTTCGAAATCTCTGCTGACGATATGAAAGTTCTGACCCGCATGGAAGAAATCGCTGATTATGGCGAAGCCAGCATGTTCCCGGTTTACTCCAAATAAGCGGATGCAACTGGTTGTAGCAGCCAGCTGATACGGACAAAAAAGGGCTCTTCACAGAGCCCTTTTTTATTGCCGGATATAAACAACAGATTATTCTGCGGCTTTATTCTCCGAGGTTTTCAGGTAGGTGTAGCCATTGATGCAGGCTTCGTAGAAGTCAGTCCAGCGCACACCTTCACGCGGTTTGATTTTGCCCGCGGCAACCTGCTTATCAATCATGCGTTTTACATCAGAAGCCATGGCCTGTGGGTTGTACTGCATAATACTCAGCACGTCTTTCACCGATGAGCCGTTGACGACTTCTTCAATGTAGAAATCTTCCGGGTCGTCGTCGTCGCTGAAAATATGTACTTCGTTCAGGCGACCGAACAGATTGTGCATATCGCCCATCACGTCCTGATAAGCACCGGTTAAGAACAGACCAATAAAGTAGGGCTCGCCGGCGTTCAGTTTGTGCAGTGGCAGAATATTGGAAATTTCCCGCGCTATCGGGAACTGGTCTATTTTACCGTCGCTGTCACAGGTGATATCCGCCAGTGAGCAATTAACCTGCGGACGCTCGTTCATGCGGGTCAGTGGTACAACCGGTAACAGCTGATCAATGGCCCAGGTATCGGCCGCCGACTGGAAGATGGAGAAATTACACAGGTACTGAGAAGACAGGCTGAATGCCATGTTCTGGATTTCATCCGGCACGTATTCTTCGTCGGCGTAGTGCGCCTGTAGCTGCTCCATAATCTGCCAGTACAGGGTTTCGGTTTTTGCCAGTTCTTCCAGGCTGAGTACGCGCAGTTTAAACGCATCCATCGCCTGTTCTTTGTACAGCGACGCGTCGTTGTAGGCCTGCTGTTTGTTTTCGATCTGATCAAAGCCGGCAGAAATATCACGCATATTGCTGACGATAATGTGTTCGCCTTCGTTGGTAGCGGTGTCGACGCCGGTCATATTGCTGCGGATTTCACCAACGATCTGGGTGACCACACAGCTGTGGTGAGCGGTAATCGCCCGGCCGCTTTCGCTGACCAGATTCGGGTGCGGAACCTGTTCCAGATCGCACACTTCTTTCATGCCGTTAACAATGTTGGATACGTATTCCTGCATGCTGTAGTTGCGCGAGGAGTCGTTGGTGGAAGCACTGCCGTCGTAGTCGATGCCGAGACCGCCACCCACATCGACGTATTCCAGCGGGAAGCCCATTTTATGCAGCTCGGCGTAAATCATAGCGCCTTCGTTGATGGCATCTTTTACTGAGCGGATATCAGTTAACTGGCTGCCGATATGGAAGTGCAGCAGCTTCAGGCAATGTTCCATGCCTTCGCTTTTCAGGTAGCGCGCGGTGTTAATAATTTCGGCGATGGTTAAGCCAAACTTGGCGCGGTCACCGCCGGAGCTTTCCCACTTGCCTTTGCCCTTAGCGGTGATTTTTGCGCGTACACCGATCATGGGTTCGATGTTCAGTTCTTTGGCGATTTTTACCAACAGCAGTAATTCTGAGTATTTTTCCACCACAACCAGCATGCGGTTACCCAGCTTACGGCCGAGCAGCGCCAGACGCATAAATTCTTCGTCTTTGTAGCCGTTGAGTACGGTGAGTGAGTCTTCGTTGGTGTTCATCGCCAGAGCGGCCAGCAGTTCGGCTTTGGAGCCGGCTTCCAGACCGTATTTAAATGGCTTACCGGCGTGCACGATTTCTTCCACCACTTCGCGCATCTGGTTCACTTTAATCGGGTACACACCGCGGTATTCACCCTGATATCCGCATTCGCTGATGGCATCGGCAAAGGCGGTGTTCAGACGCACCACCTGAGCACGCAGAATATCGTGAAAACGCACCACCACCGGAAACTGCACACCGGCTTGCTGAATTTCTGCCAGTACGGTTTTGAAATCGATATGCACATCCGGGTTGCTGGTGTCCGGTGTGATATGCAGGTTGCCGTTATCCCCAACACAGAAGTAGCCTCCACCCCAGCGCGACACGCCGTAGAGTTTTTCCGCTTCTTCGATGCTCCAGTCTTTGGCCAATTGAGTGATGTTTGGGGATGTCATGCTGTCTCCGTCTGTTGCTGTGGTCTTGCGTGTAACTGTGTAAGACCGGTGTCTGATGTGCGGGCTCGGCTGAGCAGGGGGATCATTCTCTGAGGTCTAATTTAGCCAGCTGCAGCCGCCTTGGCCAGCGCTTTTCTGGTTGTTGCTGCTGTGAGTAAAGCGAACAGCGGGAAAGTTCAGCCCTGATCCGGCGTTGACCCGGCGTTGGTCCGGTGTTGGTCCGGTGTCGATTTATTGGCCGGCAGGACTGGTGTTAAGCGCGGTATGAGCGGGAATATTCCGGCGGACATGAGCTGAAAAGACCCATGTAACAATTCTGTCATATTTCAGGCAGACTCTTGCCCGGGTTAATTCAAGCTACAGCAGGTATGGTTGTGAATAAATTTGTGATGGGTGTCCTGGCAGCGGCAGTGCTGTCGGCAACGGGTTGTGCTCAGGTTGAAAGCGTCAGTCAGAATGACGACTGGATGCAGCGTGAAGCCGCTGGCGATCTGACTGAATTTGGTGGTGCACGGCGTAAGACGGAAGACATTTCTGCTGCCCTGAAAGCATCGATCTCCGATGCGCAGGCGAAGAATGTGATTCTGCTGATTGGTGACGGCATGGGCGATTCTGAAATCACCATCGCCCGTAACTATGCCCGTGGCGCCGGCGGTTATTTCGCAGGTCTGGATGCTCTGCCATTAACCGGCCAGTACACCCATTACTCGCTGCATCGTGATACGCACAAACCGAACTACGTGACCGACTCAGCTGCTTCCGCCACCGCCTGGGCGACCGGTGTGAAGAGTTACAACGGCGCGATCGGTGTGGACGTGAACGGTAAGCCACACACCTCACTGCTGGAACTGGCCAAGCGCGCCGGTAAAGGCACAGGTAACGTCTCGACTGCGGCGATTCAGGATGCGACTCCGGCGGCTCAGTACGCACATATTTCCATGCGTAAATGCTATGGCCCGCACGTAACCCTGCTGGCCTGTAACAGCGAAGCGCTGGAGAACGGTGGCCCGGGTTCTATCTCTGAGCAGCTGCTGAATGCGCGTCCGGATATCACTCTCGGTGGTGGCGCTATGTCCTTTGATGAAAAGGCCAAAGCCGGCGAATGGAAGGGTAAAGCTCTGCTTGATCAGGCTAAAGAACGTGGCTTCCAGGTTGTTACCAATGCAGAGCAACTGGCAGCGGTGAATGCGGCTGATCAGGCGCAGCCGGTACTGGGACTGTTTGCACCGGTGCATATGCCGGTACGCTGGAACGGCCCGAAAGCCAGTTACCATGGCAATCTGGAAAACCCTGCTGTTGAGTGTCAGCCAAACGAAAAACGCACTGCTGAGTATCCGACGCTGGCCAGCATGACCACTAAAGCCATTGATCTGCTGAAAGATAAACCGGAAGGTTTTTTCCTGCAGGTTGAAGGTGCATCCATTGATAAACAGGATCACGCCGCTAACCCATGTGGCCAGATCGGCGAAACCGTGGATCTCGACGAAGCCGTACAGGTTGCTCTGGCGTTTGCCAAAGAGCAGGGTGATACGCTGGTGATTGTGACCGCTGACCATGCGCATTCATCGCAGATCGTCTATCCGGATGTTAAGGCACCGGGCCTGACTCAGGGACTGATTACCAAAGACGGTTCGCTGATGGTGGTGAGCTATGGCAACTCAGAAGCAGACTCTATGGGCCATACAGGTACGCAGCTGAAGATCGCTGCATACGGCCCGCAGGCGGCCAACGTGGTAGGCCTCACCGACCAGACCGATCTGTTCTTCACCATTCGTGATGCTCTGGGTCTGGATGCTGCTGAAGAGTAATTCCATCCCTGTGTGGAAATGCACGCGGTAGAAAAGCATGCAGTAAAAAAGCATGCAGTGAAATAAAAAGAGGCAGCCATTGGCTGCCTCTTTTTATTTGGGCCCGTTTCATTCAGTGGGTTTGCAGGCCAAACTCTGCGGCCAGCTGATCGTAATAGGCGCTGCTTTCGTTTGTCGGCCACTTCAGGGTAATGCCGTCGGGAAGCGGCTCGCCGGCTTTTTTGCAGGCGTACAGCAGATAAAAGCGGGCGCGTTCGCTGTCCGGCTCCATTAATGTCATCTGATCAGCCAGGTGGGCCGCCCGGCTGTATTCTTCATGGTTTATCAGCGTCTGGTATTCATCTGCCATGGTGGATGCCAATGGATCTGCCTGAACACTGAGGCAGGCAGTAATAAGAACGGTGAATAAAGTCTGGTGAAGCATAGTTTCGTCCTTCTGAGGTTTTACGCGTGTTGGTCCGTTTACAGGATGTATCATAAAACCTTAAAAAGAGTACGGAAAAGCGTCACAAGCCGGACTAAACCTAAGAAATATACCTCTGTTGTCGTGACGCAGATCCTTCTTTATTGATAAAACGAATAGGCAGGAAAAGCTGTCACTGATCAATTTTACCAACTGGCAACAGACTTATTCTTAAACTACGTAGGTAGAAACACCGCTTTCCCGGTTCGGATATTTTTATGAATCAACACGCCACGAGTCACCACCCTGCTGGCAGGGACGAGCACAGCCGCAACAGCAATTGTCACAACAACATTCACAACACCAGTCACAGCCACAGAGTCGCGACAGAGGGTGAAATGTACCAGCAGAAGCCTGATCGGCGCGCAGCCATGCTGACGCTCATGGAGACCATCAGGCAGACCTTGCCATTTGATCAGCCAGAAGCTTACCTGTGCCAGAAAGAATGTATTGGCTGCCCGAAGAAGCTGATGGAATATCTGGAGAACGAGCTGCTGAACTGGCAGGAAATTCTCGATGACGGTGGCCAGCCATCGTTGGGAGCAATCAGTCGGCTGGCTAATACCGGGCGTAAAATTCATCTGGTGCTGGAGAAGAACGGTCTGGTAACGCCGCTTAGCTGACTGCCAGAGATTGTAATAGCGGTCGCAGATGATGAGGGATTCAGACGCAGGGAATGAGTGCGATCATCAGTGCGATGAAGGTAGACAGCGTTCCTGAACGTTGCTGCCAAAAGCTTTGCGCTGAGGTTGTCACCGCGTTTTCACAATCCTCCGCATTAAAGTGACAACAGCGCATACAGTGGTCGCGGAATTCCGGAAACATATCCCGACAGCGCAGACAAAGCGACAGATCTTCAGTGGCTGAAGCCTGGCGGGTAAGGGATGTGTGAGGAATGTACTGCATGGTTAAAACGCTTTTTATCCCGGCATTGCTGATCTGTGAAAACGCTAAGGCTGCAATAACTGATCCGGCAGGATCAGTTAGTGCGGGGATAATAAGAGACTTCTCAGCAGCATAAATTGACCGGGCGCAGTGTGTGCCTCCCTGAGTCAGCAACACACTATTGCCTGAAAATGCTATTAAGTATTCAGACCAATCCCCTGCGCCATCAATACCGCCAGTAACGGCAGGCACAACAGCACCAGAATTTTTACCCGGATAATCAAGCGTATAACGGCTGGCACAGAGATGATGTCTGTCGGGTCACTGCTGCGTCGTGTCTGCAGAAATACAGTTGGGTAAAGCGTGGCCGCCACCGCCGCCAGGAATAATCCGACTTTGAGCAGATACACAGGATTGTGGATATAAAAATCCATGCCCTTACCGACACTCACCGTCAGCAGTGTGCCACTGAGCAGAACCAGGATACCTGCCAGCCAATACGCCAGATCGGTATTGGCCAGGCGTCGCAGTGACTTGCCGGACAGGGTTGGCTTCATTAGCACGAACTCCGCCAGCAGCAGAACGAACAGCGCGATAACGCCAATAAAATGCAGATAGCGGATCAGCACAAAGCTGACGAAAGACAGGCTCACAATAACCTCCTTCACTGAGGCAATAATAATCTGAATCCGACCTGCAGCATGTGTGCAGAATCAGTGTGGAGATCAGGTTTTGTGAGGGTGAAAGAATAATAATCGGTTGGTTATATTGGTGCTTTGATACAGCGCAGGTTTTCGTTCAGGGGGTGGCGCTGTAAAGGCGCGCAGGGGGGGCTGTCAGACTCAGCGCAGCTGGCTGTCTTTACTGCCGCGGCGGTTATACAGAGAGGTTTTTACTTCTTTGCTTTCCAGCGCCGACTGACAGTTAATGCAATAGCGCACACCGGGAACCGCCTGGCGCCGTGCTTCCGGAATCGGCGCATCGCACTCTTCACAGAACTCTGCGCTTTCACCGCTGCTGATATTACGGCGTGCCGCTGCCACAGCATCTTCGATGCTGGCATCAATCTGATCCTGTACCGCTCCTTCCGGAGCCCAGCCTGAGGCCATAGCCAATTCCTGTCGGTTTCTGTCGGTTAGTTTTGAGAGCCTGTAAAAGCCGCTTAAGCCGGAGTGCTGTAACGCAGCGGTCGTAAAGGCGAAGTTTCAGGTTAATACCGCATCTGCGGCTTGTCTATCGGTTACAATGGGCTGTCGTATACGGGCAGTAAACAGCCCCTTTCCTGATGTAAACAGAATGCTGTGCTGGTAGGGATTCACAGCACTGTTCACAGATGCCGTCAGGAATGATCTGAACAGTACAAAAGCGGAGAACCATTATGTCGGCCACAGCCAACCTGTTATCCCGTCATCTGCCAGCTGTACAGCCGGGCAGGGTGGAATGGATCGGTCTGCGTCCTGAGCGCGCCCAGCCAATGATGGTCGTGGACGCTGCTAATGCCGTGAAAGATCTGGGCCTGGCCGGTGACCGACGCTGTGAAGGTACGCCGGGCAGCTCGCGGCAGGTGACTCTGATTAATGCCGAACATATCCGCGTGATCGAAGCCTTGTTGCAGCGTGGCGACATTAACCCGGCACAGCTGCGCCGCAATATTGTGGTTTCGGGTATTAATCTGCAGGCGCTGCGCCATCAGAAAATTCAGGTGGGTGAAGCCATCTTTGAATTAACCGCCCAGTGTCATCCGTGCAGCCGTATGGAAAAAGCCCTCGGCCCTGGCGGTATTGCTGCCATGTTTATGCATGGCGGTCTGTGCGCAAAAATCATTCACAGCGGCATGATTCGCGTCGGCGATGAAGTGAAGCCGCTGCTGCCCCAGGGCGACCTGTTCTCCTGATCTCTGGTGATCACAAGCCGCAGTGAGTTTAAGTCGTGCCTATTACAGATAGTGGTACTAATAGGCAGTGTTGATAACAGGCTGTTTTGATAGTGCGGACAGGGATGATAGCTGCGTAATATCATCATTAATTCCACAACAACGATGCGCATTTATTAGCCCATTCAGCGCAACAGAGTTTGTATGAAATTCCTGTCGCAAGCCATGGCCTGTACCGCGCTGCAGGCATAGAATGCGCGCACTTTCCTGCACGATTTTTTTAGCGAATCCCTTCAATGACGGATACCCCTGTTTCTGCACGGTCAGCCTGGCTGCCTGTGGTCAGTCTTGCCTTTGCCGCTTTTGTTTTTAACACCTCAGAGTTTGTTCCGGTCGGTCTGCTGACCGGCATTGCTGACTCCTTTTCCATGCGCATTGCCGATACCGGACTGATGATGACCATGTATGCCTGGGTGGTGTCGCTGGCGTCGTTACCGGCGATCTTTATCTTCAGCGATACCGAACGGCGCAGACTTTTAATAGGCGTCTTTATTCTGTTTGTGCTCAGCCATGTGTTGTCGGCGGTGGCCTGGAGCTTTCCCATTCTGATGGTGTCGCGCTTTGGTGTTGCGCTGTCCCATTCGGTTTTCTGGGCCATCACCGCTGCCATGGTGATGCGGATTGCGCCGCTGGGTAAAAAGACTCAGGCGGTCAGTATGCTGGCGGCGGGTTCTGCTCTGGCCAGTATTCTCGGCCTGCCCATGGGGCGTTTAATCAGTGAATGGTTCAGCTGGCGTACCACCTTTATGATCATTGGTATTGTCGCCGCCATGGTGCTGGTGGTCGTGTGGCGGGTGATGCCGGTGCTGCCAAGCCAGAACGCAGGATCGTTGAAAAGTCTGCCGCTGTTGATTAAGCGCCCGGCGCTGGTCGGCCTGTATGTGTTAATACTGCTGATCGTAACCGCACACTTCACCGCGTACTCTTACATTGAGCCGCTGGTGCAGAAGGTTCTGCATTTCCCATCGCAGTTAACCACCACACTGCTGTTTGTTTATGGCCTTGCCGGGCTGGCGGGAACCCTGTTGTTTTCGCGCCTGTACAGCCGCTGGTCATTGGGGGTTTTATTTGGCTCGGTAGCCGTGGTGACTCTGTGTCTGCTGACAGTATTGATGCTGGGTAAAACCCATTCGGGCCTGCTGATCGTCTGTGCCTTCTGGGGCGTCGGTATGATCTTTGTGACCCTGGCATCACAGCTGAAAACCCTGGAATTGGCATCCGATGCCACCGACGTAGCTACCGCAGCATTCTCCGGTATTTACAATATCGGCATCGGTGGCGGTGCCTTAGTCGGCAGCCAGATTATTCTGGGGCAGGGGCTGTCAGCCATCACCTATGCTGGTGGCTTTATCGGTATTGTGGCGCTGTGCTGGGGGCTGGGATTCTGTCTGTACTTTATGCGTCGCGCACATAGTGCCGCGCATGAGGTCGTGGATACCTTACCTGAGCATCCGGCGGTGTGATCGGCCTGTAGTGGTGGGTTGGTGCTGGGCTAGTACTGTTGGTCTGGCAGTGGGAATGTAGTTGGTGATCTTCTTGAGCTACTGGAGTGGGTGTCCATGTAGCTCCCTGTATCTTAAGCGATATTAAGTTAAGATTTTAGCTTAAGATAAGTTAAAGCAGCTTTTGTACTCTCGGCAGAAGTAAGGGAGTTGGTCTCTATATCGTTATAAAGGCTTTCCATGCATTCAATTGTTATACATTTTTTGTGTAGCGACATTTTGGATATCCACTGCAACCCAAAAAGGTAGATCCTGCATTAGGCCCTTTTTTGGCAGTCCTCTCAACTAATTGTGAGCCACATTTTGGACATAGTGTAGTAGACCCATGACGCTGCTTAAGGGAGCTTATGTGCTCTCTTTTTGTAAATTTTGGCTCCGATTCAAGATTCTTGAGTATTGCTGAAATTCGGTTTATCTCAGACCCTGAGAGAACAGTTTTTTTGTAACTTTTGATGTATGAACCAATACCTGATTTCATGACATTAGATGGCATAGTGGTTTTGAATTTGCAATCACAGACAAACAGAACTGCAACGCTTATCAGAGATTCATCAATCGCCAGAAACTTTGCAAGAACCTTCTTTTGCCGATAAGCCTGCCTCAAAGGGTTTTGAAATTGATATTTTTTACCATATAAGGCTTGCGTCCATTTTTGATTATCTTCAGATCCAAAAATCCATCCTTTCAGGTTCTTGGTTTCAACAATAAAAACGCCGTGCGGAGAGGAAATTACGTGATCTAGTTGTGAAGTCCCGTTTTCAGATGGAACTATCAAATTATGGAATCTCTGGTAAGTAGCAGAATCCAGGTGTGCCCACATAGTCAAAGCAGACTTTTTCTCACCAAACCAACCTTTTAGGAACTTCATATCTTTAGGTACCTAATCCTACCCGTATAATGGCTCTAGCCTGGGTTCATGCGCTTGCATTTTTAAGCGTCGGATTAACTAAGAACATCACGAACCTCCATTAACGCAAAATCGAGAAGGTTCAGGCCACGCCATAAATTGGGATTCTCAATATCCGGGTTATCAGTTGCCAAACCGACTCCCCATATTTTATCAACGGGGCTGGCTTCAACGAGAATTCGATCGCTTGTATTAAGCAAATATTCTTTGAGCTCAGGATTCTGACCAAATTTGAGACGGTTACCTCGAACCACTATATCGAATCGGTTACTCAACCATAGCGATTCGTCGAAGCCGGCGACTTCACGTCCTAAGGCTTTTGCTTCACTGGGATTTGATGCATTAATTATTTTTTCGTACGTAACCAAGTCTTTAAATAGCTTAGCCTTCTCTGCCATCATGAAGTGTTCCGCGGTCATGTACCTTACACCAGAATCAGTGAAATCCGATTCATACCACTGACTGAAGCATGATTTTGAAACTTCGGGTCCCTTGTTTTGATGCCCCCAGAAGAACATATAGCTGGCCGTGTTTCCGCCGTTTACATACTCTTGAAGCTCTTCTACTGATCTGATTTTCAATCTGATATCCTGATGCTGGTTTTCGATTACGCTGCTGGCAGAGACGCGAGTGCCCAACTGATTGGCATTGTTAAGCTATTTATTCTGCCATGCGTAACATGATTTTCACAGATTTATGATTAAACCTTGTTAAAGGTTGATATTGATAAACCGTTTCTTCTCTATGCAATATTTGCAAAGATGCTTCATTGATCCAGGAAATTTGAGGTGGTTCTTTGGCTGAAGATTCCCATACGGTTCTCCGATGTTCAACCCCATATGGTTTGTTCGCTTCTTGTATGACTACCTGATACAAAGGGGAGGCAACTGATCGTCCATCACGATGCTTCCCATATTGAACTTCACCTACCAAGTCGCCAGAGGGGCTATTTTCTTTTTTTACTGTCTCCTAGGTCCATTCGGGGCCTGGGTCTTCAGGATAGAAGAAGGCTATAAGCAGGAATGAAGAAACCAAACCGAATAGGGCAAGACCGTTTTTAATTATCTCTACAAATCTCATTGGAACCTTAACGCCCACAGTTTTAGCGCCAAAAAGCAGTAGCGAACGAGGGGAGGATTTGGTTTTGGAATGGCTATTAAATATTTGTTCACGAATTACCTATTCTTTGCGTAAATCAGCTTTCGAAATATGACGTTTTATTGAAAAAGTAAATACTGGCACAAACAATATCAGAGGCCAACCTGAGGCAAAATAGATTACGGATGGCAAAATAATGAGACTGAATAAAGAGGGAAGCGTGTAAATCCCCATTCCAAATTTAGCCTCCATTTTGCTCTTCTTACCACACTCTTTGCATGCTGCTGGATATAATGACGTAGACCAGCCCTTTTTCCAGGAGCTTATACTTTCTTTTCCACAGTGAGGACATTTATTCATATAGCTTCGTAGCCTTAACGCCATGGTCACCTGGCCGCACTGCGGAGAGCGTTTTGTGTGACAATAGAGCGCAGCGACTCACGCAAAGCGAGCGTGGCAGTGTGGGTCAGGTACACTACCTTGTTATAAGCCTTTGTCACGCAATGTACCCTTAATACCAACAAGTTTTAGCTTTGCATACTTTCCGATAAAAATATGCAGAGCCATCGGAAAACCTATACCTACCAAAAAGAATACAAACCAGCTTTGAGAAAAAATTCCTGCATAGATAGCAATAGTTGTAAAAACTGCGCTACCAAAAGAAAACAGCCATTTTTGGCCACTCGTCATCTCGTACTGTGCTAAACAACGTTCACAAAGCAATCTATTCTTGAAACCTATTAAATCCAGCTTCACTGATCGGTCACCGCATTCTTGGCATTTTCTCTTCATGGCTTATAACGCTGCCCGCTCTGCTTGGCCTTGTTATGTGTTTGCATTACTCTCCCAAACTACACCTTTCGCTGATATAGATAGCATTGGAGTTGTATTAAGTAACGTCCAATATGGCTTTGTCGAGCAATCATATTCTAAAATTTGATATTCCCTTCCGCATGTTTTCCAACTTGTGCAAGGACAACTGTTAGGCTCTTTATCCCAAGCAATTTTTGCACGTCGAATTAATTCCGTCATCGCTTCCTCAAAGCTATCGTAATCGCCTTGAGGCTCTGCATGTATTTCGTCTTCTATCTGAAACTTTATCATCGTGATTTACACATAACGCCCAAAGCAGGGGCGGCGAAGCCGTCCCGCCCGTAGGGCTTTACTGCCTTTGATTGTTATCAGTTTCATCGATAGCTTCAGGAGTTAATCTA
>MDSZ01114304.1_pt1 | contig 16016 bp, 19 predicted proteins | sample 811201 | NCBI WGS metagenome assembly MDSZ01 (sample SAMN05326647, study PRJNA326480) | marine metagenome | isolation source: seawater | place: Indian Ocean: North | collected 2010
CCGTCATTTTCTATTGAAGTTCAATCAATTTTAACTATTGGCTTGAATTATTACTGACCATTTGAGTATTAGAAATAGTGTTTTGCGGTTTAGTAAATTTAATCTTTAGCACTTTATTTATGATCTATGGTAGTTGTTAAAAACCTTCTTATTTCGGAAAAAATAAATCTATCCTAAAAAAAGAAGGCAGTAAAAATAATATTATTTAATAGTTTTTACCTTTCTTTACCATGGTAGATTATCAAGATCTACATTACCACCGGATAAAACTAATCCTACCTTAGAACCTGAAAAGAGCATTCTCTGTTTTTCTAATACAGCTAATGTTATTGCGCAGGAGGGTTCTATAATTATTTTTAATTCATCCCAAATTAATCGCATTGATTTAATTATATCATTTTCAGAAATAGTAATAATATCATCAACATATTTTTGAATTATAGGAAAAGTTATTGATCCAATCTGTGCTCTTAAACCATCACAGATTGTGTTGGTTGTCTTATTTGGAATAATCTTTCCTTCATTTAAAGATCGAAATGTATCATCTGCCTCTTCTGGTTCAGCACCAAAAACTTTAACATTAGGATTGGTCTCCTTAATGTAGCAAAGCGTGCCACCCAAAAGTCCTCCTCCACTAACTGGACAAATAATTGAATCAATGTCCTCTTGATTTTCGATTAATTCTTTTGCAGCTGTTCCCTGTCCAGCTACAATGCGTTCATCATTATAGGGGTGAATTGGTATAGCTCCAGTTAGGGAGATTGTCTCGCGGAGGGTTTTTTCTCGTGATGCCTGGTTTGGGTCACACCAAATTATTTTACCATTATTTCTTTGAACATTATTCACTTTAGTTTTTGATGAATCTATCGGCATAATAACTGAGCATGGGATATGACGATCTTTAGCTATTTTTGATAATGCTGCACCATGATTTCCTGAAGAAGCCGTTACGATTCCCTTTTTTAATTCAAATTCATCTAATTGCTCAATTGTATTGATTGCACCTCTGTATTTAAACGATCCAGTCTTCTGAAAATTTTCACATTTAAAAAATAAACTAGCACCAAATTTTTTATTAAGCCTCTCACTTATTAGAGTTGGTGTTTTAATTACATAGGGCCGTATTCGCTTGTGAGCATCTTTTATTTGATCTACTTTAATCATATTATAAGTTAACAAATTTTAATTTTTTGGAATAAGGTACAGTATATATAAATTAACTTAACTCACGAAGTTGAATGAATAAACAATTTATCTATATTTCAAAAATTTTTTAAAATAAAAACAACTATTAAAATATAATTGAAAGACGGGCTTAAGTTTGCAGCAATAGATATTGGTAGTAATGCTATGAGGCTATTGTTTATGAGAGTGATAGTTAATTCTAAGCCAATTTTTATTAAAGAATCCTTAATGAGGATGCCTCTTCGTCTTGGACATGATGCTTTTAGATATGGGGAAATAACTCAAAAAACAGCGCAGAAGTTTATGAGTACAATTAAAGGTTTCAATTCTCTAATTAAAGCATATGATCCTATTGATATAAGAGCTTGTGCTACTTCAGCTATGAGGTCCTCCTCAAATGGAATTAATCTGGTAAAAAAAACAATGCTCGATACGGGTCTGGATATAGAAATAATCAGTGGAAAGGAAGAGGCTAACCTTATAATTGCAAATCATATTGAAAGAATAACAAGACCTGATTTTTACTACATTCATATTGATGTTGGCGGTGGGAGTACGGAAATAAGTGTTATTTGTAATAAACAAGTAATTTCTTCAAAATCTTTCTCGATAGGATCTGTTAGGTTGCTTGAAAACAAGGTTAGAAAAATAGATTGGTCGAAAATGAAAAAATGGATAAGAAAAAATACATCTGACCTAGATCCAATAATTGGTATTGGAAGTGGTGGTAATATCAACAAAATTTTGTCTATTCTGGGCAAAAAGAAAGGTGATAAAATAAAAGTCCAATCTTTGAGTAAAACTATTGAAAAAATAAATTTACTTAATTATAAAGACAGAATTGTAAAATTAGGTTTGCGTCCTGATAGAGCTGATGTTATAACTCACGCAGGATTAATTTATCGTAATTGCCTTGTGTGGTCTGGCGCAAAAAATATTATCGTACCCCAAGTTGGACTTCCTGATGGAATAATTACAAAACTTTTTCTAGATTATCAGAAAGATAACAAAATCAGTTAAGATTAAATTGACACAAAGGATATTCATGTTTTTTTATCTTTAGTGGCAAATTATTTTCTGATGCTTATGATAGAGCGAAAGTAGATGAAATTTTGTTTAAATTTGGAGAATGCTATTTTAAAATAAGATAGGATGATGCAATCCTTCGGAATTTTCTATAAATCCATATGGTTATCCCTCTAATACAGAAAATTAGTTTAGTGTTTTGCACAGATTAAGGTCATAGTTATAGTTGAAATCCGAAGGCTAGGAGATAATATTATAAAAGTTTTCGCCTGATTTTATGACTGAAAATTTATTAAAAGATCAGTAAATTTAAACATGGACAGTCCTGTATTTATTTTAACGATTCCATTAATTGTTATTTCACTTTTAAGTATAAGAAAATTGATTAAAGAAAAAAATAAGAATGGCAAACCCTGGATAAGAATAGAAGAGGTTAAAAAAAATGAACAATCATCTTAGTCTTAGATCTGGCAACCCAGCTTTACACGCTGATTCATTTAGAAAGCATTTAACTTCAGTAAAGGAAGGAACAATGTCGATAAATGGGACAGTTCACAAAACTGGTTTATCCTTATTCCTTCTTATTCTTAGTGCAACTTATACTTGGGCAAATCCAAGTTTAACTGGTATCGTTATGATACCAGCAGCCATATTGGGTTTGATTTTAGCCTTTGCTACTATTTTTAAGCCCATATATGGTTATATAACTGTTCCTTTATATTCAATTGCTCAAGGATTAATGCTAGGTGGAATTTCATGGGTTTTTGAGGCCAAATATCCTGGAATCGTTGTTCAGGCTGTCTTTCTAACTTTTGGTACACTTGCATCTTTACTATTAGCTTATTTATCAGGTTTAATTAAGGCAACTGAGAATTTTAAGTTAGGTGTTGTTGCTGCTACTGGTGGGATTGCTGTTGTTTATTTGATCAACATGGTGATGAGTTTTTTTGGAGGCGAGATTTCGATCATACAAAATAATTCATTGATGGGGATAGCTTTTAGTGGTTTTGTGGTTATAATTGCAGCACTAAATCTAGTTTTAGATTTTGATTTTATTGAAGAGGGTTCTGAGATGGGTGCACCGAAATATATGGAATGGTACGGTGCTTTTGGTTTAATGGTTACTTTAATCTGGTTATACCTGGAAATATTGAGACTATTAGCAAAAATGTCTAATAGAAGATGAGTGTCAAATTTCTTTTAAATAATAGTACAGTAACCAAAATAAAGCGATTGAAAAGCACCCAATTGCTGTAAATAAGTCATTGTTAAAAAAATAAAAAAATATGCCGACCAGAACACAGCTTGGTACCGAAAAGTATTTTACAAAATATCTCAATTTAAATTTTTTTATTCTAATAGAAAAATTGGTAGTACTTTAGAACATAGACTATTAACAATTTAGAATCATATATAGTAGTTAAATAAACTAAAATTTAAATTTAGGATTATGCAAGAAAGAGCTTTTACAGCATTGCTACGCATTTTAGATGGTGAGCAGCAAATTATTCAGAGAACGGATCAAAAAGCTTTTACAATGCTATCAATACTTGGCGTTTTTATGGTGTTCTTTATTGTTCACTTTACAAAAATGCAAATGGATACATTCATTTTTCTTTTAATTCTAATTTATTTTCCTGCTGCCATGGGTGCATTGTATTTTTTGATGAGGGTGATTGTACCTAGAGTGAAAGATACTAGCAGTCTAAGTAGGCCTTCAAATATTGATAAAAATATAAATCCAACATTTTTTGGTGGGATAAGTCAATTTCAAACGCCCGAAGAATATGGAGACTATTTAAAAACTATATCGAAGAATGAGGATCAACTCTACAAAATGTTTGCGGGTCAGGTTTTTACTTTAGGATTAATAAATAATAGAAAAAATCAAAATGTTCGGAAAGCTATGTTCTTTATGGTTGCAGCACTTTCTTCTGAGCTATTAATTATTATGAATCTTGCATACAAGAGAGCTTATTCCTATCTAAGTGAAGATACGGTGTATTATGTAATAGGAATTTTTGTTTTTACAGTTTTTATCATATTCCTCTTTAGATTAAATATTTTTCAAAATAAAAAATGAAAAATTTCTCTGTTTTTCTTTTTATACTTTTTTTAGCTAATAATTGCACAGCTCCATCAATACCTGGACCCCGAGGTGATAAAGGCGCGAGAGGGCATACAGGACCCCAAGGGCCCCCAGGACCTCCAGGACCCCCTGGTCCTCCGGGATCTTCAAATGAGGTGTTTTCTGATGAAGATATTATAAAAAAAATTGATACATTATTATTAAATCAGAAAAAGGCAGGAGATTATATAATTGGATCTGTTGCCTATAGCTTTGGTATAGCACCAAGAATTACTGGCTTTGTTTATTTATCAAATTCTGGGAATTTATTTAAGTTGGAAAATAAAAACCCTCAGGTTATTGGGGACGAAATTCAAAATATAGGCAGGATTGCAAAACATAAAAATTTTTCGGTTTTTTCAAGAACGACATATGGTGATGATATTAAACAATTTTTCACTGCTGCCACATCTGATGGGAAAATATATGTTTCTGAAGATCTTATAAACTGGGAACTTAAAATTGGAATTAATATTGATTAAAACTCATGTTTAAAAGTTAAAGATTTTAAAACTGCTGTTTTATTAGTGCTTTATTCTCAGATGCTTAAACCGCATATGTGAAATAAAAAAATATATTCGATTATCCAATTAAAAGTAAAATTCTATACTATTTTATACTATGTCACAATTAGTAAACATAACTTATTTCTCATAATTAATAGGAATAATTAAAAAGAGGCTATCTATGGTAAACCCGTATATTTTTCGTGAATATGATATAAGAGGGAAAGTTGATGAAGATTTTTCTCAAAATGTTGTTATCAGCCTGGGGAAAGCATTTGGAACATATATTCGCAGGAAAGGATCTAAAGAGTTGGGTTTGAGTGGGGATGTTAGAATTACTACTATAGACCTTATGCAATATTTCAAACAAGGTGTGCTCTCAACAGGAATAGATGTAATTAACCTTGGGATTACACCAACTCCAGTGAATTATTTCTCAATGTTTGAGTTGGATATTGATGCAGCAGTTCAAATAACTGGTTCACATAATCCACCAGAATACAATGGTTTCAAAATGTCACATAAAAAAAAACCTGTTTTTGGAAGGGATATTCAGAAGTTGTTTGAATTAATCAAAAATAATGATTTTGATAAAGGTGAGGGAACCGAAACTAGGTTTAATATACTTAAGGTATACAAAAAAATGATTTTGAGAAAAATAAATATCTCTAAACCTATGAATATTGTAATGGATTGTGGTAATGCGGCTGGGGCAATTAATGCTCCTGGTATCTTTAAGGAATTAGGTATAAACGTAAAAGAATTATTTTGTAATGTAGATGGGACTTTTCCAAACCATCATCCAGACCCAACAGTAGAAGAAAACCTTAAAGAATTGATTGATGAAGTATCAAATGGTAATTATGATTGTGGTATCGCTTTTGATGGTGATGCTGATAGAATTGGTGTCGTAGATGAAACTGGTTCTATTATTTGGGCTGATGAGTTAATTGCTATTTTTTTACCTGATATTATCCACAAAGGTGATGATGTTTTATTTGATGTTAAGTGCTCTCAAGCTCTTGAAGATGTGATAGTCAAACTTGGTGGAAATGCAGTTATGTGGAAGACTGGGCATTCTCTAATAAAGCAGAAAATGACAGAAATGGGCTCTAAAATTGGTGGTGAAATGAGTGGCCATATTTTTTTCTCAGATCGATATTATGGGTATGATGATGCTATTTATGTTGCTGCAAGGTTAGTTGAGTTACTATCTAATACTAATGATACTCTTTCTAAATTAAAAGAACGATTGCCTAAGTATTTTTCCACACCTGAAATGAGGCTAGATATAGAAAATGATGAAATAAAGTTTGAAATGACTGATAAGGCAATTAAGTATTTTTCAAATAAATATGATTGCTCAACTGTGGATGGTGTCAGAATTAAATTTGATGATGGATGGGGCCTTATAAGGTCGTCAAACACCCAGCCTGCTATAGTATGCAGATTTGAAGCAAATAGTGAAAAACGAAGGGATCAAATAAAAAAAATTGTTCTTGATAAACTGAAGGAATTTGGGAGCTATAACATTGGAAATCATTGATGAATGATTTTATTAAACTTTTTGAATCAATTCGATCAAAAGTTAATATCGATCTTGATAAATTGTATTTACCTAAAAATCCTAAAAGTCTTTATGACCCAATAAGATATGTAATTAGTGGTGATGGGAAAAGATTACGTCCTATTTTATTACACATTACGGGAAGAATGTTTAAAGCTAAGGGAAAATCAGTAATGGATGCGAGTATAGCCGTTGAGCTATTGCATAATTTTACTTTGGTTCATGATGACATTATGGATAATGATAATATTCGTCATGGAAAAACTGCAGTTCATAAAAAGTGGGACAAACCTACAGCAATTTTAGTTGGGGATGCATTATTTTCCTATGCTCAAATTTGTATGGCAAGATTTTCGAATGATACTAAAACCATGCAAACTTTTAATGAAACCATGATTGAAATATGTGAAGGACAAGCACTTGATATTGATTTTGAGAATGATAATTCTATTTCTAGAGAACAATATATTAATATGGTAGAAAAAAAATCAGGTGCGTTATTGGGTTTCTGTTCAAAAATAGTTGCAGAAGATATTGGTTTACCAGAAAGTATTTGTTTGACTATGGATAATTTTGGCAGGAATTTAGGTAAAGGTTTTCAAATACAAGATGATATATTAGAAATTTTTTCTAACGCAAAAAATATGGGTAAGAGTCTTGGTAGCGATATTGTATCTGGTAAGCAAACTATCTTAACAATATTGGCTAGAGACAAAGATCCAAAAAGATGGTTGAAAATATTAAACTTGTATTTAAATGAGGAAGAAAGTTTAGATCGAATAAGAAGTTTTCTAAAAGAATCTGGAGTAAAAGAGTCTGCGGAAAATATTGCAAATACATTTTTCAAACAGGCTGCGAAATGTCTCCAAGAAATAGAAAATTTTAACAAGTACGAATTAGAAAGTTTTTTAGATTTTGTAAAATTAAGGGTAAGATAATGAATCGTAAGATTGACAAAGAAAATATGTTTAAATCTATTTGGGAATTTGTAGATAATTTGGAAGATGCTTATTTATTAGGAGATAATATTCAGTTAAAAAATAAATATTTAAACATAAATAATATAATTATCGCAGGCATGGGTGGGTCGGCTATTGGAGGTGATGTAGCATTTGTATTGGAAAGAAATAATTTAAAAATACCCTTTCAGGTAATACGAGATTATAGTTGCCCTTCTTATGTAAACAAAAATACGTTGGTGATTTGTTCGTCCTATTCAGGAAATACAGAAGAAACTATTTCAGTCTTTATGGATGCAATTAAAAAAGGAGCTATGGTTTGTGGTATAACAACAGGTGGATTACTTGAAAAAGAATTAACCAAAAGAGATTTAGATATTATACTGGTTCCTAAAGGCCTTCAACCAAGAGCTGCGTTAGCTTATTCCTTTATCCCGATAATAAAATTTATGAACAAGATAGAAATAATTAATTCATCGATAGACACTTGGTTAAAAACTTCTATAGAAGCTTTACGTAACCACCGAAAAACTTATTCAGAAGAAAAATTGAATAACCCTGTTTATGCCATTGCTGATAAAATAAAAAATAAATTGCCGGTTATTTATTCAGATTCCTCATCTATGGCAATTGCAGCAATTAGATTTAAAGGTCAGCTAGCAGAAAATTCAAAAATGCTTTCTTATAATAATGAGTTACCTGAATTAAATCATAATGAAATTGTTGGCTGGGAAAATAATTTAGAATTACTTTCAAATTTTGTTGTTCTGTGGTTAAAAGATAGTGATGATAATAAAAGAGTTAAGAGTAGACAAATTATTACTAGTCATATATTAAGGGAAATAAATATTGAGCAGCATAATATATTTGTTGAGGGGAATTCTTTTGAAGAAAGATTTCTTAATATGATTCATTTTGGAGATTGGTTAAGTTATTGGTGTGCCCTTTTACATAGAACAGACCCAAGTCCAGTGCAAAAAATCAATAGATTAAAAGAAGAACTGAGCCAAATTAATGATCCCAGTTGAAATAAAAAAAATTTCATATCATCCTTCAAGCAGAAATTATGCAGTTATTCTGAATGAGATAGGAGGAGAAAGACATCTTCCTGTGGTAGTAGGAAGTTTTGAAGCTCAGTCTATTGCATTAGCAATTGAAGTTGCAGATACCCCACGCCCTTTAACTCACGATTTAATTTGTAATATATTTGATAAAATTAACTATCAATTGAAAGCTGTGAAGATAGACAATATTTCTAATGGAATTTTTTATGCCACTATGGAACTATCCTCCAATAAGTTGGGGCAAATTAATATTGATGCCAGACCAAGCGACGCGATTGCGATTGCAATTAGGCTTCAAACACCTATTTTTGTTTCAGAAGATGTTATGAATGATGAGGGTGTTACTAAGCTAAATATAATAAGTCATAAAAATAGAATTAATAAAGATCAATTATTATTAAAAAAATTGAAAAAAAGATTGGAAGAAGCAATTAAAAAAGAAAAATATGAAGAAGCTGCAAAGCTAAGGGATCAAATTATAAAAATAGAATCCTAAATATTTGCTTTTAATTCTTCTAGCGCATTTTTTGCTGCACCTTGTTCTGCAGATTTTTTATTTGAATCCACACTTGATTTAAATCTTGCTCTACCAATTTTCACTAAAATTTCAAATGTACGTAGATGGTCAGGTCCAGAAATATCTTTAACCTTAAAAATCGGGGTTTCTAAATCATTTGAGTGACAATATTCAATTAACCGGCCTTTATAGTTGGTTGATTTCCAAGCGCTTATTCGATGATTCCAGACTGTTTTCATTATAAGTTTTTCACAAAATTTTAAACCCCCATCAAGAAATATTGCACCCAAAATAGATTCAAAAATATTTGCTAATTGCTTCATTGCAATTTTATCAACTTTAATATTTACGCTAGGATCTATAACTAAGTAATCAATAAGATTTAGTGATTTAGCCATCTGAGCCAAATAATATTTTTGAACTAACGCAGCTCTCTTTTGAGTTAATAATCCTTCATCTCCTTCAGGAAATTCATGCAATAATTTTTTGCTTACTATTATATCCAAAACTGCATCACCTAAAAACTCAAGTCTTTCGTAATTTAAGCTTGGTGTAGTATTTATTGATTTATGTGTTAAAGCCTGGTTTAGATACTTCTTATTATTAAAAGTATAGCCTAATTTCTTTTCAATAGGAGATGATTTTGTTTTTCTATTAATAAAAAAAAACAAGATTTTGAAAAATTTCAAATATATTCTTTAAAACATAATACCGCATTATGTCCACCAAATCCAAAAGTATTAGATAGAGCTGCTTTCACCAAAAAATTTTGTGATTTATTGGGGACATAGTCAAGGGTACATTCTGGATCTGGATTTTTATAGTTTATCGTAGGAGGGATCCTTTTATGCATTATTGATTTGACAGTTGCAACTGCTTCAATGCCTCCTGCAGCACCGAGTAAGTGTCCTGTCATAGATTTTGTGGAACTAACTTTGAGTGATTTGGAATGACTCATAAATAAGCCTTGTATAGCTAAAGTCTCATTTAAATCGTTAAACTTGGTTGATGTGCCATGAGCATTTATGTAATTGATATCATTGATATTTAGCTCTGCATCAGCAATGGCATTATTCATAGCCTTTTTTGCTCCAAGTCCATTGGGCGCAGGTTGTGTAATATGAAAAGCATCATCTGTAGATCCATATCCTGCCAGTTCTGCAAGTATTTTTGCGCCTCTCTTATTTGCGTGTTCTTCAGATTCAATTAAGAGCATTCCTGATCCTTCCCCTAGTACAAAACCATTGCGTTTTGCATCGAATGGTCTGCTAGCTTCCTTAGGATTTGCGCAGGATTGCGAAAGAGCTCTCATATTAGCAAAGCCTGCAATACATAGAGGAGTAATACTAGCTTCTGTACCACCTGTGAGCATAACATCAGCATCTCCAGATCTGATAATCCTCATCGCTATCCCGATAGCGTCTGTAGCAGATGCACATGCTGATGTGACAGTTTGATTAGGACCACAGAAACCCCATTTCATCGCGATGTGGCCTCCTGCAATATTAGCAATCATTTTTGGAACAAATTGTGGAGAAACTCTTTTTGATCCTTTTTCATTAATTAAAGTATGCTGGTTTTCTAAAGTTTGAATACCGCCAATTCCAGTTCCAATAGTAACACCAACTCTATCTAGGTCAGTATTATCAGTATTTAAACCAGACATATCTATTGCTTCAGAAGCAGTTACAAGAGCATAAACAGAAAATGGATCTAATTTTCGTATGATTTTTGAATCTATGGTATTTTCTGGTACGAAATTAGATAATTCTCCAGCAATACTAACACGGTGGTTATCAGTGTTGTAACGAGTTATGTGATTAATGCCGCTAATACCACTAATACAGTTTTTCCAAAATTCAGGAACTGAATTTCCATTAGGTGACAATACACCTAAACCTGTTACTACAACCTTCGTCTTTTTCACTTTTTATTTTTTAATTTTGAGCCTTTTCAATATACTCTAGTGCACTAGAAACAGTAGTGATTTTTTCAGCATCTTCATCGGGGATTTCAATTCCGAACTCCTCCTCAAATTCCATTATCAGCTCCACGGTATCTAGTGAGTCAGCTCCTAAATCATCCACAAAGTGTGCTTCTTTAACTATGGCTGATTCCTCAACACCTAATTTATCTATTATTACTTCTTTGATTTTATCAAATGTAGACATAATAACTCCTTATTTTAGTTTATGGTCCTACCACCATCTACTGTGATGGTTTGACCTGTTATATAATTTGACTCATCTGATGCAAGGAATAAGACAGTATATGCAATATCATCTGAAGTTCCTATTCTTCCAATTGGAATCTGTTCAAGAAATCCTTTTTTAGAATTAGATGATAAATCTTTTGTCATTTCTGTTTCTATCCATCCTGGCGCAATACAATTAACAGTTATTCCTTTTTTAGCAACTTCTTTTGCTATTGATTTAGATAAACCAACTAATCCTGATTTTGATGCAGCATAATTTGCTTGTCCTGGATTTCCTGTTAAACCTACTATCGATGAAATATTTATAATTCTACCAGCTCTATTTTTTATCATTGGTCTTATAGCATGCTTCATTGAATAAAAAGCACCCTTGAGATTTATATCTAGTACATCATTCCATTGTTCATCTTTCATTCTCAAAAGAAGTACATCTCTGGTAATCCCTGCATTATTTACTAAAATATCTAATTTATTATTTTTCTTCAGGGTAAAATCTATTAAATCTTTAATATCTTCAGGATTCTTAACATCACATTGTTTAAAACTAGCGGACCTATTTAAAGATTTTATTTGATTGGCAACTTCCTTGATTGAATTAATTGATCGTGCTGCACAGACTACATGAGCACCCGCATCTGCTAATCTAAAAGCAATGGACTTCCCAATTCCTTGAGATGCTCCAGTAACAATCGCAACTTTATTAGATAAATCAAACATTTATATTATTAATATCTTCTAATGTTCCAACGTTAACAGTTTTTAAGGTTTTATCTATGCGCTTATTTAACCCAAGAAGTACTTTACCTGGACCAACTTCATAAAATTTTTCTATTCGCATATTATTAATTATACCTGAAATAGTTTGTGACCAAAGCACAGGGGACTCAAGTTGCTTTAGCAATAAAGATTTAATTTTTGAACTGCTTGAATGTGGTTTAGCATCAGCATTAGTGTAAACAGGGCAAATGGTATCTGAAAACTCAGTTGAATCTAGTGCTTCCTCAAGAAAAACGCGAGCGGTTTTCATTAATGGAGAATGAAATGCACCGCCTACATTTAATAATATGGTCATTTTAGCGCCTAACTCTTTTGCTTTTTTGATTAAAGATTTTACACCTTTTTCAGACCCTGAAATAACCACTTGTTGTGGTGAATTAAAATTAGCAGGCACAACAGTTTCATTTCTTTTACTAGAGCTACATAATTCAATAATTTTGTCATTGTTTAAGCCAATGATAGCTGCCATAGTACCAGATTGAGATCTGGAGGCTAATTCCATTTGCTCAGCTCTTATTTTTACAAGTTTTAAACCTGACGAAAAACTAAAAGCACCTGAAATAGTTAGAGCTGAATATTCTCCTAAACTATGCCCAGCAACAACCGATGGTCTATTTCCTTTTGTTAATAAAATTTTTCCAATGATAACGCTTAATATATAAATCGATGGTTGGGTGTATATAGTTTTTTTTAAGGTTTTATCTGGACCATTAAGAATAATTGACTTTATATCATATCCAAGGATTTTGTTAGCTTTCTGAAAATAATTTTTTGCTATTTTAGAATTATTAAAAATATCTTTTCCCATTCCTACAAATTGAGAACCTTGGCCTGGGAAAACCCATGCAATATTCAAAGTTAAACTCCCCACCTGATAATCATGCTTCCCCATGTGAAACCAGCCCCAAATGCTGCTAATAATACTATATCTCCAGGGTTTAATCTTCCGGAATTAACTGATTCATTTAATGCTATTGGAATAGTTCCTGCAGTTGTGTTACCATATTCGCTTATATTTATTATAACTTTTTCGCTAGAGATTCCGCATCTTTTTGATGTCGCATCAATTATTCTTTTATTTGCCTGATGAGGTATAAATAAATCTATGTCATCACCAGATAGATTATTTCGTTTTAAAATTTCCGCACTTACATCAGCCATTCCCTTAACCGCAAATTTATATATGGTTTTCCCATCTTGTTTTAAAAAATGCTTTCGTTCTTTTACTGTTTTTTCAGAAGCTGGCATTCTGCTCCCACCGCCCGGTACAATTAAAAATTTTCCTCCAGACCCATCCATACGCAATAACGAATCAAGTATCCCAAACTCTTTATAAGATTTTTCTAAAATTGCACCGCCCCCGCCATCTCCAAAAAGAACACATACATTCCTATCCTCGTAATCCATAATGGTACTCATTGCATCTAAACCAATTATCATAGCATTATTGTATTTCCCTGATTCTAAAAACTTTGCTCCAGTTTCTAATCCGTAAAGGAAACCAGTACATGCAGCGCTGAGATCATAACCCCAAGCATTTTTAGCGCCAATTTTATTTTGCACCAAAGCTGCAGTTGATGGAGCAAAATGATCAGGGGTAACCGTACATACAATTATTAACTCAATTTGCTCTGGTTTAAGTTTACTTTTCCTTAATAAGTCAAGTGCTATATTTGTCGCCATATCAGATGTGGCTTCATTTTCTCCAACAATATGTCTTCTTTCAATACCTGTACGAGTTTTTATCCAATCATCAGTAGTTTCAATAATTTTTTCTAAATCCAGATTTGTTAGAGTTTTTTTAGGAGCATAATGGGAAGTGGTAGAAATGCTAGCTTTCATTAATATTCAATTAGTTTTAAATATTAATAATCCGTTAAGAAAATTAATTTTGTATAGCACTAATAACAGGGCGCCCTCTATAATAGCCACAGTTAGCGCAGGCTCTATGTGTCATTTTCGTCTCACCACATTGAGGACATTTCATAATAGAAGTTGCTTTTGATTTATAGTGAGTTCTTCTTTTTCGACCTCGGGTTTTTGACTGTCTTCTTTTTGGAAGTGCCATATTCTCTCCTTTATTAGATTAAATTCTAAAAATCATGTGAATGATGATAAGATTTAATTTGATTCTTTTGACAAACTCCGCTGTTGAGATTAGTCCCGCAACAAATACAAATACCTTTACAATTGTTATTACACAAAATTTTTATAGGTCGATTTAAGCTAATTAAATCTGATAAAATTAAGCCTAAGTCAATAATATCATTTTTATTTTTCATATAAAAAACTTCAATATCTTTATTTTTCAAATCTATAATTTTTGTTAAACACCAAAGTGTTAAGGAATCTCTGACTTCTTTATCAAAAGAGGCAGTGCACCTATCACAATTATACTTTATCCTAACAGAGTAGGTACCAAAAATTTCAAACCCAAAATCAATAGGTGAACAAGAAAGAATGCACTTAACAAATCTGTCCTTGAACCTAATTGATTGATGAAATAAGCTTGCAGTTTCGATTTCAAATAACTGGTCTTTAAATATGCTTGCTAATTGAGCTCTAGATAGCTTCATTTATGGTGCGAAAAATACTCTAATTGAAATTGTTATTCAAGATTCAATTTATACTATTCTTCCTCTAAGTAAGTGTTTAAAAGATCTCCCTGTTTATTCTCTCCAGCAAGAATTTCATCTAAATCCGGATCTTTTTCATGCAGTCGTTCTAAAATATTATCATCATCAGATATTTTTTTAAAAATTATGAATGCTAAAGAATGACCAACTGATAGAACTGACAAACCATAGGATAGCACAGTCAAACAAATTAAAAATAAAAATAAAGATAATATAATTCCGGCCAATCTATCTGGCGTAGAAAGATGTGAAAAAGAACTACCGAATTCAGGTATTAGATAGGTTAGATCAACTAAACTTAACCTGTTATTTACATAATCAACTAAATTATCGGGAAATACAATTGTAGAGGCAAAAATAAAGATATTTTCAAATGATTTACCAATGACAAATCCAAATATAAAATTCATTAAACCAATGCCTGCATGGAATATCCAAGAAATCAAGGTAACCGATACATATGTAAGAGGAATTAAAACACAATTATAAATTATTATGCGCCACGGCTGAGACATGGTAATGGCGTATGTCTGAAAAACAGTTCCCATAGTATCTTCATTATAGGTGCCAACAATAGATGGAACATATATAAATGAAATAATAAGAACTATAAAAGAGTAAATTGTGAAAATTGATCCGAAAATGTAAATAGGGTAGGGTAAAACATATAAAAATGATCCTATTATAGGTATCTTACAGAAAAGTGCGAAAATAATTGCGAATAAAATAAAAGTAGAAATAATTATTAGAATTGTGAGTGAGGAAAAAATTACTGGATGCCAGTTATTTTTAACATAATCCCACGCATCTTGCGATGAAAAAAAATCATTACCTTTCAAACGGTTTAATGTTACTTGGCTTACCGCCGTACCACTATATGAGATAGAGCATAACCAGGCCAAAATACCTAGCCAATAAATTATCCATGATATTAATGGAGCTTCATTACCAAAAAGGCATGGATACAAACCAGAAGTTTTAATAACATCACTTATTTCTATTCCTTCAACAAACATAAAAGATAAAATGGTAAATATCCAATAGATTACATAGCCAGTAAGGTTGCCGGTTAAAAATATCCAAATATTTTTACCACCCGCTATACGTGGTGCTTTAAAAATATCACGATAATCAAAGTGTAGATTGATTCCAATCATAATAAAACCCCTAAGGTTTTTGCTCTTCTCTTACAAAATCTACCCAAGCTGCCATTCCTAAATCTCTTGAAACTGTTTTTGCGGTAGCATAAGCAGAATTAATGTTATCATAACTACCTATTCTAACTCTATAAAAAATTTCGTCATTATCTTCAAAGATCACCCTTTGTATATAAGCGTCATAACCTTTGTTAATTAATCTTGCTGCATAAAGTTCAGCATCCTTGAGCATTTTTTTAGAAACAACTTGGATAGTAAAACGGTCAGTTTTTGCTGGTA
>MDSZ01203256.1_pt1 | contig 16015 bp, 18 predicted proteins | sample 811201 | NCBI WGS metagenome assembly MDSZ01 (sample SAMN05326647, study PRJNA326480) | marine metagenome | isolation source: seawater | place: Indian Ocean: North | collected 2010
AGCTTGACTTCCGAGTTCGGAATGGGATCGGGTATTACCTCTTCGCTATAATCACCAGGCGTGCTTTTTATACATTCATTAGTTAACTTTTCAAGTTATTTTATCGATATTTTATTAGTGTTTTCAGTGCACGAAATGCATCTATTGTCTTTATTTTTTTTCCTTGTTTATAGTTTCTACCATTATAATTAATTGGAACTTCGTATATCTCAAATCCTAAATTAGCAATTTTGGAAGTAACCTCTGGACAAAAAGAAAAATCATTTTCTTCAAGCTTTATTAAGTCAAATACTTCTTTGTGAAAAACTTTATAACAAGTGTGAGCATCAGTTAATTTTTGATTATTTAAAAAATTAGAAATTATAGTTAAAATATGATTACCAAAAATTCTTATTTTTGAACTAAAACCAGAGGACTTATATCTAATCTGATTTAGAACTCTTGATCCGTAAACAACTTTAAAGTTTCCATTTAATATTGGCTCAATTAATTTACCATAATCATTCGGATCATACTCTAGATCAGCATCTTGTATTATAATTATATCTCCAGATATAAATTTTTTTGCAGTTTTTATTGCAGCACCTTTACCCATGTTTTCATTGTGAAAGAAAGTTTTAAAGTTTTTTTTTGATAAAAAATTTTTTTCTATCAACTCTTTAGATCCATCTGTTGAAAAGTCATCTACTATAAGTATTTCATAAAAATTATAACCATGAAAATTTAAACTCTGTTGAATTTTATCGATTAGACTAATGAGTGTTTCTTTTTCATTAAAACATGGAATGATAATTGATACCTTTTTTTCGCTTTTACTAGTCATAATTTTAATTCCTATTGATTAAAAATAAATAACTATTTTTCTTTTTTATTTTTAATTTTTTCCATGTACAGATAAATGGTGTATTCCAACAAAGTCTACCCTGCCAACTATTTTTAGTATTATTTTCTATATCAGGCCGAAAAATTTTAGCAAATTCATTACTATCAGTCTCATCTAATAGGTATTTATTATCAATTTTTTGAATACCAAGAAATAAGTTATCAATTTTATTTATTCTTATAATATTTTTAGAAGAACTGAAAAAAATAAATAAAGTTATCAAAATGATGAAAACTTTCTTTGAAAATTTTTTAGATAAAAAAATACTTGAAAAAATAACGAATATTAATGTAGCAAAAAGGTGAATTGCAAATCTATAAACCGGAGAAAAGTTAAGCCAAAACAATAAACTCAAAAATAAAAAGATACAAAGAATATTTTTATTTTTAAAATCGTTATTATTTCGATCTGTTGTTTTTAAAAAAAAATATAAATATAATTAAAGGTATAATAATAGTTAAAAGATGTTCTAATATTTCAATAAAATTTCTTTTTATCCAAAAATATAACCAATTAAAATTACTTAAATATTCATCTGGTGAAAAAGTATTTTTTGCTTCTTGAAAATAGCTTTTATTTACTAATTCAAGTTCTTTTGACAATTTTAAATATTCAGGATTAAACCATGCTACATCAAAACAAGTCAAATTTGTTGGAAAGAAAAGACATCCTGAATAAATAAATTGTTGAATTAAAAAAGTAGAAAACAATAATATAAGAAAAAAATATCTTAAATTAAAAATTGAATATTTTAGATCATTAAAATTTTTAAAAAAAATATACAATGGTATTAAAATAATTGGTAGAGTACTTAATTTAATGAGTATCGCAAATATAGAAAAAGTTGAAATTAAAAAAAAAATAATTTTTTTATCATTAACTGAATTTGTCTCTGAAAATTTTAGAAAATAATAGATAGCTAGAATAGAAAAAATTATTGATGGTAAATCAACTCCAAATTCAGATATTCTCGTAAATTTTAAAATAAAGTAAAATAGTATAGTAATTAAATAATAATCGCTAATTAGAATGTCTTTTTTTGATATGATCTGATTAATTGAAAATAAAATAAATGATAGAAATAATAAATAACTTGGCAAAGTTAAAAAATTGAAATTTTTTTCATCTAAAAAAAAAATTGAATAAAGATTTAACCATATAGAATTATAAACATACGATTTATCGATATTTGCATAACCAAAAATTATTTTTTGCTCAAGAAATCCTAACGCGTAAGGAAGATGATAATAACCAAAATCCTCGTGATATTTTTGAGATATAAACATTGGAACGAATAAACAAATTGCGATTAAACCAAAAATACTTTTTTTTTCAAATAGTCTTAAAAAATCAAATTTTTTTTTGTAAAAGAAAGTAACTAATCCAAATATGAAAATCGAAAAACTTAACATTATGGTAATATTGTAAAAAAAATGAAGTGCGGTAATAATAAATGTAATAATTATTAGGCCTAAAAAAATATCTAAAAAAAAACTATCTTTAATCTGAACATTTAATAATTTTCCATATCCAGAAATTGATAGAGAAACCATGACAATACTTATAGAGAATAAAAGTATTTCAAAAAAAAACATATATTTTTATTTATGGTAATTTTTAAAATTCTCAATAGTCTTATCTAATGCTTTTGAAAAATCCATATTGGCTTTCCAACCATAACGATTTGCCAATGATGTATCTAATTTTTTTCTTTTTACCCCGTCAAATTTTTTATTATTATCAAATTTAATTAAAACAGTTGGATCTATTTTATTTTTTATTTGAATTGCATAATCATAAATAGACATTTCAATAGATGAGCCGATATTTATTAAGCTAGAACTTGTTTTTTTTCTTAAAAAATATTCACAAGCATCTGCAACCTCATCAACGTATAAAACTTCTCTTAAAGGCTTGCCAGTTCCCCATAATTTAACAACTTTATTATTTTTTTTTTTGCTCGCAAAGAATACTTTTTTTATCAATGCTGGTAAAAAGTGAGAGTTTTGCAGATCATAGTTATCATTTGGGCCAAAAAGATTACATGGCATTAAACAAATATAATTTGTTTTATATTGATGATTAAAAGCATGTATCATTTGAATTCCTGCAATTTTTGCAACTGAATAACTCTCATTAGTTTTTTCAAGAGCACCCGTTAGCATTTGACTTTCTTTAATAGGTTTTTTAAGATCTTTAGGATAAATACAACTTGAGCCAAAAAGAATTAATTTTTTTACTTTATTCTCATAACTTGATGAAATTAAATTTGTTTGTATTTGTAAATTATCTTTAATAAAACTCGCTGGATAATTCATATTTGCATTTATTCCACCTACTTTTGCTGCTGCGATAATAACTACATCCGGCTTTCTATCTTTAAAAAATTTTGTTACAGAGTTTTGATTTCTAAGATCAAGTTTTTTTCTACTGATTGTTATTATTCTTTTATATCCTTTTTTTTTAAATTTCCTCTGAATTGATGATCCAAGCATTCCATTATGACCAGCAATAAATACTTTACTATTAAGATTGATCATTTTTATTTTTTTAACTCGTGATCTATCATTTCATCTATGAGATTGTTGATGGATATTTTTGGTAACCATTTTAACAATTTTTTTGCTTTTGAGGCATTACCTTTTAGATAATCTACCTCCAAAGGTCTAAAATATCTTTTTCTACATTCTATAATAATTTTTTTATTTTCAATATTAATCGCTTTTTCTTTTAATCCTTTTCCAGTCCATCTAATATTTAATTTAATTTTTTTTGCAGTTCTATTTACAAAATCTTTAATAGTAAAAGTTTTTCCTGTTCCAATTACATAATCATTTGGTTTTTTTTGTTGTAACATTTTCCACATTGCTTCCACGTAGTCTTTTGCGTGACCCCAATCTCTTTTGGAATATAAATTTCCCAGAAATAATTTTTTTTGATGACCTTGTTTTATTCTCACTAAACCTTGTATAATCTTCTTAGTAACAAAAGTTTCTCCTCTGATAGGGCTTTCATGATTAAACAATATTCCATTACATGCAAATATTCCATATGCATCTCTATAATTTTTCGTTATCCAATGAGCAAAACATTTTGAAACACCGTAAGGACTTACAGGATGAAAAGGTGTTTTTTCATTTTGAAGATTTCCTGTTGTTTTACCAAACATTTCAGATGTACCTGCTTGATAAAATTTTACTTTTTTTTCTAAATTCAAACTTCTTATTGCTTCTAAAATTCTCAATGTTCCAATCCCATTTACATCAGCGCTATACTCAGGCACATCAAAAGAAACTTTTACATGCGATTGTGCAGCAAGGTTATATATTTCATGAGGAATTACTTTTTTTATAAGATTTAATATCGACGACGCATCAGTCAAATCTCCATATAGAAGTATGAAGTTAGATTTGTAATTTATATCCTCATAAATATCATCAATTCTTTGAGTGTTAATTATAGAAGATCTTCTTTTAACACCATAGACTATATAATTCTTATTAAGTAATAATTTTGATAAATAAGCACCATCCTGTCCAGTTACTCCAAAAATTAGTGCCTTTTTTTTTTTCATAAAAATTTATAAATTGTTACTTTATTTATTAATTTTATTTATACAATACAATTAAAGAATTAAATCCCAGCTTAAATTAATTTAAAATTTTAATCTTACTAAACAATACCATTGGGATTAACCTTAGACCGTGAAGGTATCTTTTTGAAAAAATTAAAGGATTAAATATTAATCTTACAAACCATCCAAGATAAAATTTATCAATGAAATTATTAATGGGTGCTTGATCTTTTGTAAAAAATGATATCGCAGCTCCTGTGCATAATATTGTTGTTTTTATTTTTAAATTATTTTTAAGGTATAATCCTAAAATTTCCTGTCTACCTCCACCTATATTGGTTAAAATAAAGTCAGGTTTTACTTTTTTTATCTGCCTTAAAAGTTTTTTATCAGTAAGATTTTTTTCTTCATATATTGGAGCAAGGTAATTATATATCTTTTTTATTCCTAAATTTTTAAAATAATTTTTATTCGATTTTGAAAATTTCAAATTTGGATCAATACAGAAAATCGATTTATGTTTATTTTTTTTTAAGTAATTCAAAAATAAATTTAAAAACTTATATCCAGAAAACTTATTAACATTTATATTTTTAAAAATTTTTAATAATAGAACAAAAAAACCACTATCAAAGAAAACAAAATCAGCTTCTCTTATAGACTCGTAATATTTATCAGATTTTTCCAGAGAAGCTAAGCCAGGACCAGCTGGAAACACAAACAAACCTTTTTTGGCGATACATTTGTTAAAATTTTTCACTTCAATATTGCTAAACTTTATTTTTTTGAAAATTATACTATTAATCATCATTTATTTTTTATCATTTGATTTTAAAAATAGAATTAAAAAAAAATAGGTAATAGAAAAAATTGAAATAACTAAAAAGAAATTTTGTTTAGAAAATATAAATAAAAATATTGGCAAAATCGATAACAGAAAAAGAATTATGTTAGAAAATACTAAAGAAAATTTATCAATTAAAAGATGATGAATATGATCTCTATCCCCAAAAAAAGGACTCTTCGAGTTAAATGATCTAATTATAGTAAGCCTTAAAAGATCAAACCCAGGCAACAAAAGTAAGAAAAAAATTTCATCTGCGTAAATTATATTTTTATGAATATTATATTCATAAATTAAAGATGTTGATAAAATAATACTTAATAGATAAACGCCACTATCACCTAAAAAAAGCCTGTTTTGAAAATTATAATAAGTAATAATCAAAATTAAAATGATACAATACAAGTAGAAAAAGTTAAAATTGCTTATAAATAATAAATAGGTAAAAAAAACTAAAAAAATTATACATGATTGTCCATTTATACCATCGTAAAAATTCAATGCATTAATCAAAATTAAAATACAGAAAATTGTAAAAATAGTTGACATATTTTCAAAAAAAATTCTTTTGCCGTAAAATGATAAAGTAAAATTTGTAATAACTAATTTTTGATTAATAAATATTGATATTAAAATGATAAGAATTGTTAATAACAATTTCTTAAATGGAGCTAGATTATACTTATCATCATATAAACCTAAAAAAAATAAACTATATATCAGAATTATTAGTGATAATAATTCAAAACTTTCAAAATCATTTGAGTTTAGACTCAAAAAATTATCCAAAAAAAATATTTGGTATAAAAATATTATCGAAAAATTGGCAATCAAAATTATACCACCGATTAAAGGAGTTTTTTTTTTATGAAGTTTTAGTTTGCCATCAGGAGAATCGTAAATGTTAAAAATTTGAGAAATTTTATCTAAATTAAAAAATAATATAAAATTAAATAATGATAAAAAAATAAAAAGCATTTATTGGATACAATCTTTATTATATAACATTTTATAATAGCTAATCCTATTTTCTAATAAATTTATGTATTTTTTTTGGTGTAAAAAATAATATTAAAAATTTTATTTTTTCAATAAGATTATTATGTTTAATAATTTTCATAAAAACTATAAAATTTTTTTTGGACTCTTTTAATAAATAAGATATTTCAAGAAAATTAAGTCTATTTTCATGAAACAAAATATTTTTGTTAAAATCAAAATTTTCTGTTTTTTTTTTATTTTCTTCAAACCAAGATTTATACTCTTCATAAAACATTTTAGAATTTATTTTAGAAAAGCTATCATCATGAACTCTATAATTTATTAAAGGTAAATTTATTGCGTGAGCGTTACAAAATCTGGAAATTTTCATAATAAAATCAAAATCACCAATAATGTTATAGTTTTCGTTAAAATTTCCAAATTTTTGAAAAAGTTCTTTTCTAAAAATCACACCACTTATTATAATAAAGTAGTCTTTTGATAATAATGAATATATTTTACCTGAAGGCAATGAAAATTTTTTGTATAATTTTTTTTTTTTCTTTTTTTCCAAAAAAAAGTTTGTATTTGAATAAAAAAAATCAAAATATTTGTTCTTGAAAAATTTCTTTCTTGATGAAAGATAATCTTTTTCCCACCAATCATCACAATCTAAAAAAGCTATAAATGTTCCTTTGGACTCTGATATTGCTTTATTTCTTGCTTTATAAAGTTCGTCTTTTTTTGAATTTCGAAAATATCTTATTCTAATGTCGTTAAATTTATTTACTACTTTTTTTGAGTCATCCGTTGAAGCATTATCCCATAAGATAAGTTCAAGATTTTTATAATTCTGTTCAAGAACACTTTTCAAGGAATATTCTAAATACTTTTCTCCGTTATGAAAGTTGATGATAACACTAATTAAATTTTCCATTTTCTTAATATTTTTAATATAATTAAATTTCTTGTAAAATGATCGTTTAATTTATTTTTTTTCAGTTTTGTGCTTAAAGTACAAATAAAAACCTATAGGATAGAAATTAATCATAGATAACCAATTATTGAAAAAATTACCACTTGGAACTAAAGGCCAAAAATTTACAAAAATGGAAGCTATTAAAATTGCTTTACAAGTCTCGTCTTTATTGATCATTGTTTGAATACTTATTTTTTTTCTACAGGAAAAAATTTCTTTTAAAATATATAAAAAAGCAAAAATTATTAATGAGAAACCAATTAAACCATTCGAAACAAGTATTTGGACATAAATATTATGTGGATGAGTAGAACAACCATCATCATTTTCTAATATATATATTTTATTCCTGCAAAGGTATCTAAAACCTTTGGTACCAGTGCCTGCTATTGGATGATCTTTAAAAATTTTATAGGATAATAAATAATGACCTTGATGATCGTGCGAAAATAAATAAAATTTTCCAAAAAGTTTTTTTTTGTAAGTTTCATAAATTCCCTCATCTTCAATATGTGTAATATTTTTTCCAATTATTTGGTTATAAGTTTTTACAAACATTCTATGACCAGGATTAATATTATTTGAGTTTTGAATACTTGATAAAACTACAGATAAAATCAAAAATATTACTGTTGATAACAAAATAAATTTTCTCAAATGTTTTGAAATAAAAAATAATGTTAAAAAAAATAGGATTAATAAAAAAAAAGATGTTCTTTCACCTGATAAATAAATTATGAGACACACTGATGATACAACTATTATATAAAAAAAGATGTTTTTTTTTTCAATCTTATCGAATGCATTAACCATTACTAAATAAACTAAAAAAATTGGAAGGATTTTTACCAAAAAACTTCCCAAAATAAGTTCTTCACCAAGAAAACTTGATATTCTATTTAATATAATCTCATTACCTAAAATATTTCTACCTGTGTAGAATTGTAATAATGAGTCAAAAATTAACGATAAGAAGAGAAAATTAAAAAATATAATTGCCTTATTATTAAAAATATCAAATTTTTCTAAAATATACCAAATTGAAAAAGCGAATAGAGGAATTCTAAAGTAAAAAATTGCACCAATAGTATTATTCAAATTGTGAAAATTAATTAATGAAGAGAAAACAGTTGATATAAAAAAAAGTATAAAGAAAATCAAAAATTTATTTTTATAAAAGATTATATCTCTATCCCTCATTATTTTTAATGATGAAAAAATAATTATAAAAATTAGAAATAATTCTGAAATTAAGGGACCAACTAATAATAGGAGTGGAAAAGAGATTAAACCATATTTAAGAAAAATTGATAAATTATAATCTGAATTCATTAATAGCTAATTTTTATTTCTTTTTTAAAATAATTTATAGTCCTCTTCAAACCTTTGTCTAAACTCACTCTAGCATGCCAAGATACGCTTTTTTTAACTTTGGATAACAATGGGTAAAGTTTAATTATTTCATCTTTTCTTAGAGGTATTTTACCAAATTGTGGGTGCCCACCTTTAGAAATTTTACAAATTTTTAAAATTAATTTTTTTATACTAATAGTTTTTCCTGATCCTATATTTATGATTTCACCATCCAATTTTTTTTTTTTTAGTATTTTCATCAAAACGTTTATTAAATCATCAATATAAATAAAATCTCTTAATTGATTTCCTGAAGAACAATCAAATCTTTTATTTTTGATTGCATTTAAAATTGTTATCGGAATTACTCTATTTTTATCCTGCTTAGGACCATAAACTAAATATAATCTTAAAATTGACACTGGAAAATTATATTTTTTATAAAGTGATAACAAAAATTTAGTACTTAAGAGTTTTGCTTTACCATAAACAGAATAAGATTTTTGTAAATTTTTTTTATTTTCTTTTTGAGGTGATTTAAGCTTACCATATTCAATACTTGAACCAATCTGTATAAATTTTTTAATATTTTTATCTTTAAAATACATAGCTAAATTCTTACATCCATAAAAATGGCTTCGCATTGTTCTTATTTTATCTGAGTGATCAACATAGCCAGCTAAATTTACAATATAGTCAAAATCAGTTGGCAAATTACTTAGTAATTTTTTTTGAGAAATATCTAATTTTAGATATTTAACATCCTTTAATCTTCTTTTTTTAATTGGAGATTTTGTAGAAATACTTACCACAGACCATTTTAAGTTGAGACATTTTTTGGCTAAATGATACCCTATGAAGCCTGTTCCGCCAGCAATTAAAATTTTATTTTTTTTCAACTCAAGATTTTTTTTATTTTTTTTTCTAAAATTTCTTTATCTCTAAGAGTATCCATACACTGCCAAAAACCATTATGTTTAAAAGCTACTAATTTTCCTAAATCCGCAATCCTTTCAAGCGGACCTCTTTCAAGATAAGTTTTGTCATTATCGATATATTTAAATATCTCAGGTTCAATTACAAAAAAACCCCCGTTAATCCAACCTTCATCAATACTTGATTTTTCTTTAAAATATTTGACTTTATTATTATTAGTAATTTTAATTGCTCCAAATCTTGCGGGAGGTCTTACAGCTGTTAGGGTCATTATTTTTTTTTTTTGCTTATGAAATTTTACTAGCTTTTTTAAATTTACATTGCTAAGGCCATCTCCATATGTCATTAAAAAGGTTTTTTTACCTAAATACTTATTTAATCTCTTAAGCCTTCCTCCTGTCATAGTTTTTAATCCAGTATCAACTATATTTATTTTACAGTTTTTGATTTTTTTTTTTTTTAAAATAATCTTTAATCACTTTAGATTTATACCCAACAGCTATATAGAATTCATTAAAGTTATATTTCCTATAATGATTGATTAAATGAATTAAAATTGGAATTTTATTGATTGGGATCATCGGTTTTGGAATAGTTTTTGTGTATTCAGAAATACGAGTTCCAAATCCTCCTGCTAAAATTACAACTTTCATTTATTTTTTTAAAAAAAATTTTATTTGATTTATTGAAAAATTATGAATATCTCCTTTTTCATACAAACATTTATACCAATCAGTTACTAATTTAATAATTTCTTTAAATTTAAGTTTATTTTTCCAATTAAGTAATTTGAGAGATTTATTGCTGTTTAGTTTAAGTAAATTTGATTCTTGAAACTTTTTTTTAGTAAATTGCCAATCCAAAACATGCCAATTTTTTTTTATTTCACGAACAATGTCTAAAACTCTGTAGTTACTTTTAAAAGGTGGTCCAAAATTAAAAACTTGTCCATTTAATTTTTTATTCATATTAAGTTTTGAAGCTAAAATTAAATAACCATTTAAAACATCCAAAACATGTTGCCAGGGTCTTGTAGAATTTTGATTTCGTAATTTGAGTTTTTTGTTATCAAAAATTGATTTCATAATATCTGGTATCAGTCTGTTCCTTGACCAATCACCACCTCCTATGACATTTCCAGCTCTACAAACAGCTAATCTCAAGTTTTTTTTATTTATTAAAAAAGATTTAAAATATGAATTTATCACAAATTCAGCTGAGGCTTTTGAGGCACTATATGGATCATCTCCACCAAGTATATCATCCTCAACATAACCTCTTTTTATCTCAAAATTTCTATAACTTTTATCACTTGTAATTATGACCGAACTGCATTTAAACTTAGCCAGTCTCAGTATTTCTAACAAATTTAAAGTACCATTAATATTAGTTTCAAAATTATATATTGGCTTTTTGTAAGAATCACCCACTAAAGATTGAGCAGCAAAATGAAAAATAAAATCTGGCTTAATTCTAAGTATGATATTATTCAATTTTTTAAAATCTCTAATATCAATATCAAAATTTTTTATATTTTTATTTAATTTAAATTTTTTAAAATTAGTTTCATCAGGTTCAAAATTATTTGAAATTCCATAAACACGAGCACCTATATAATTCAACCAAAGCGAAAGCCAAGATCCTTTTAAACCTGTATGACCAGTTATTACAATCTTTTTTTTTTTAAAAGTTCTAATAAAAATATCTTGGCTCATTTTAAATTGTTCTATTAAAATAACGATAAATATAAGGATTTAATTTAAATCTTATGAAACTATATAAAAAATTTTTGTTTTCAATTTTACATACAGATTTAATATCATTAGTCATTAAATTAAACACTAATGCAATTCTTGTGTTTATACCATCTCCTTCATAAGAGTGCCAAGTTTCTCTCTCAATTCTTGAAAAAAAAACTGCTCTATTTTTTTTCCATTGTATTTCGTTTTTATTTAAACCTTCTTTTGTATCATAAAAAGAAGTTCCACTATTTTTTTCTGGGTTGATGTAAATTACACCACTCAAAAGTTTATTTGGAGTATCGTCATGAATTGGAAATTTGTAGTTTTTGCCTGTTAAAATTAAATGAAATTCTGTGTAATCATAGAGATTTACTTTTTCAGGACATAATTCTTTTAATATGTCCAACGCTTTTTTTTGATAATTTTCATAGAACCTTTTGACGATCTTTTCTGGTAAAATTTCTGAAGAACAATTTAAGTTTTTACTTATAGTGCTTCTATAGATTCTCAATTCTTGAGATCTTGTTGAAGAAAAATTTATGTTCTCTAATATTTCAAAATCATCTTTTTTTAAGAAATTATCATAAATTTTTAAATTCATATTATCTACTATAAATATAATTAAAGGTTTTAGAAAATTTTGTATTTTTGACCTCTAAAATATTTTGATTTTTAGAGATCAATTTAAATTTGTTCTCACTCATAATTTTTATTATTTCAAGATGCTGATTTTCATAATTTTCGTTAACCTCCACTAATATACTTTTTAAGCTGTTATTAGTAAGAACTTTTTTAGCACTCATTAATATTTTATGTTCTATACCATCAACATCCAACTTGATGTAATTAGGACAATTTAAAGTTTGTGTTTCAATTAAATGGTCTATAGTTGTTCCATAAATATTGTATTTTTGTTCAGGAATAAAATTTTTACCCTCAAAATCAGTTTTGTAAGAATAAGAGGACATTGATTGACCCTCTTTAAAATGTGTTTCATTCATAACTTGAAAAATGTTTTTTTTATCACTCAAAGCTAATTGACAAATTTTTATTTTTTCTTGCAAGTTATTTATAGATATGTTTCTACTCAAAATCCTTAAATTACTTGTTGACGGCTCAAAGCAATATATATTGGTATTTTCATATTTTAGTGCAGCGTAAACTGAGTAAAGCCCAATATTCCCACCTATATCCCAAAAGATATTATTATTTTTATCAAATCCATCGATCCAATTCAAAGTTTCAGGCTCCTGGGTAAAAAAAGTCTCAACTCTCCATCTAGAAATTTCGTTAGGAATAAAAAACTTTATATTTTGATTTAAAATAACTTTTTCAGTGTATGAATTTTTTTCAAACTCATTTAAAATTTTAAAGAATAATTTTTTTTTTGTTATTAAATCAAATATTTTTAAAATTTTATAGATAATTTTTATTAAAAAATTTTTCACTAATAAAAGTATTTAGTATTTTTGTTTGATAACCTTGAGTATAAAAAATTTACACTAAACTTATTTAAGTGAGGTTTCGAAAAATTATTCAACTTAGTCATTAACTTTAGTAGAGAATTTCTGTCTTTTACAAATTCAAAATTATTTTTATTTATAAGTTTTTTTTTATAAATAAAAAAATCATTTGGGTCTAAATTCAAATATAATAATTTACAGCCATAAAGTAAAGACTCAAAAATAATACTTGTTGGACCAGATGAAATAAGGAATTGAGTTTTTTTTAACAGGTTTGTTACTGAATCATTTGAAATAGTAATTCGAGATAATAGATGTTCTGGAATTAAAGCGATCAATTTATGTATCGGCAAAATTGGATGGGGTTTTACTATGACTTTAATATTTTTATTTCTTTGTAATGAAAAAACTAGCCATAAAATTATATTTTTGTCTAAAGAGTAAATTCCACAAAGTGCAAAAGTAAATTTATTATTTTTTTTATTCCTTTTATTTCGTTTTAAATCATGGTTTTTAAACGATGGGCCAATTTTTAAATTAATTTTCTTAAAAAATTCTTTTCTATGTCTAAAAATTGAATTATTTGGTACCAAAAGTAAATCGGGTATTACCTTCGCTTTATTTTCATAAAAGGTTGGAGATTGGTTTACTAGTTGGGGATAATATAAAAAACCTTGAAAACCTAAATTTTTTGTTTTTGGAAAAAAATTTCTAAAACCATAAAACCAAGATCTATCAATTGATTGATTTTCAAATCTTGATATTGTTTTTTTTACTTTAAGATCCTGTTTGCTAAGCTTTTCAATAAACTTAATCCTTAAAATAGATTGAAATTCAGAATAAAAATCAATTTTAGAATTAAAATCTGACACAATTAATAAAGAGCAATCGCAAGAAAAAAATTTCCCAAATTTATATTTTTTTTCATTTAACCTATTCGAAAATAAATGTTTAAATAAATATTCAAAAAAATCATAGTATGATATCCAATTTTCGATGAATATATATCTTTCTTTAGATAATATTTTTATATTTTTAAAGATGTTTAAAAATTTTCCATGTACCAAAAAACTTGGTACAAATAGAACATGTTTCTTTTTTTTTTGATTAAGAATTTTATCCAATCCTGGAAAAACGTAATCTTGAATTTCATTTTTTGTGCTGATTATAGTATTTATAAGAACATAATCCTTATTAATAAAAAAATTTTTTTTTGTTATCGTCTTAATAATGAAAAAATTTACGAAACTAAAAATTACAGATTTTAACAGATTGTAAAAATATCTTTTTTTTTTAAATTTAATTCTAATTTTTTTTAAACTAATTTTATTATCTTTTTGAATTGCTTTTAAAATTAATTCATTCTCAAAAACAATAGTATCAATTTTATTTAATAATTTACTGTTTTTAAGAATTAAAATTATAATAATATTTTTGAATAAATCACTTTTATATGGATCACGAGATGATGGTAATTTTATCCACCATAGATAATCATCAGTAAAATTGTCTGAAATTTTTCCAATCCAATCTACAAAATTTTTTCTATGTTTGATTGATAATTCAAAAAACTTATTTTTTATTTGAACAGGATAATCTATAGGATCTAAAGTTGTGTCCCAAATTAATTTTTCTCTCACTTATTATTTATTCAATCTTAAATTAAATGTTATAAATTTTTTTCCAGGATCGGACATGATTTTTGCCTAACAATGTACCATCAGCATTGCAAGATTTACATGGTCCTGAGCACCTTTTTCCAGAAATTAAATTTTTTCTGAAAGATGTTAGTGTTTTTCCTGTCCAAATTTCAAATATTGTTTCTTGCATAATATTTCCCATTGAAACTTTTCTTTGCCAATCTTGCGGACACAAATAAACATTTCCGTTCCAATCTATTAAAAGTTGATAAGTTGGATAAAAACAATTTTTATATTTTCCAATTCTCTCTTGATCGCCTGTGTCAATTGTTCCAGCTCTATTGGTCAGTTTTACACCAAAATCATTATGCTTATCATACCATCTGTCTCTCAATATAATTATATCCTCAGGCACGTTTGCTTTCTTTGTCATTTCATTAAATTTTTCAATCTGCTCAGGTCCGTCATACATACTTACCAGAACTTTGCTTACATCATTCAAGTATAGTTCTTGTAATCTTTTTGGAGATAAGACATCGCCATTTGTGATAATCTCTACTCTTGAAACATTAGATAATTTTTTTACGATATAGGATATATCATTATGTAAAAGTGGTTCTCCGTATCCACATAAAGATATCGTTCCTTCAAAATGTATCTCCAATAACTGATCATGAATTTCATCAATAATTTTTCTTGTCATTTTTTGAAAAGTATCTGGTGCTACTTTTTCATCAGCTTTTGGACAAAAAGTGCATTTTCTATTACAAACATCAATTAAACTAAGCTCTACCCAAGTTGGCATGGGAACCCCTTCATGAAGTGGGACAATATCAACAAACTCAGATCTTCTTTTAAGATTTTTTTTTATTGTTTCTTTTGGATCCATGAATATTTTATATCCCAAAACATAAAAAGAGCAAATTTAATTAATATGTATATAATAATTAATATAATTTATATCAGTTAATGACAAAATATTTATGATAAAACCAAGTATTACTCTAAATAAATTTCATTTTTATGATTTAAAATATAAAGGTCTTAAACTTTTAAATAAAGGTAAATTTAAAACAAGTCCATGGATTGATAATATCGTTAAAAGAAAAAGATTTAATTTAAAACATATCAGGTTACCAATAAAATTATCAATCGTATCTGTAAAACAACTAGGTTTTAAAAAACCTACTCACTTAAGAAAAATATATCAAAGAGCTCAAAAAAAAAATTTAGAATTAGTCCCACCTGAAGTGGCTATTTACTCAAGACTTATTTTTAAAAAACAAAAAGTAGGGGAATGGATAAGATTTGCCACTCCATTAAATTCAATGATTGATAGCGATAATGTTCCACATCTTCCAAAGTTTGGTAGGGCTTTAGGATACTATTTTTTAGAAACATACTGGTCATACCCAAAAGCAATTTTTCATCCAAAAAATAAGTTTTTCTTTAAAATTAAATGATATCTCTTAAAAAGTTTTCATTAAGTAAACAAAAGTTGGAAAATAGAGTTTGTATAGCTCCAATGTGTCAATATTCTGCTGAAAATGGTAACCCATCTGAATGGCATTATTTTCATTTAAAAAAATTGATGCAAGCAGGTTCTGGTTTGTTAATGAT
>MDSZ01138915.1_pt1 | contig 16012 bp, 15 predicted proteins | sample 811201 | NCBI WGS metagenome assembly MDSZ01 (sample SAMN05326647, study PRJNA326480) | marine metagenome | isolation source: seawater | place: Indian Ocean: North | collected 2010
ATATACTTAAGCTAAATAAAAAATTAAAAAAAGTTGACATTGTTATTCACTTAGCTGCTTTAACTGATGCTGCAAGCAGTGTCGGAAGAAAAAAAGAATTTATTGAAAATAATTATAAATGCACTGAAGAAGTTGTAAAGTTCTGTATAAAAAATAAGTCTAAATTAATATATATGTCTTCAACAAGTATATATGGTACTCAAAAAAAAATAGTTGATGAAAGTTGTGGTGATGAAGATTTGTTACCTCAAAGTCCATATGCTATTTCTAAATTTAAAGAAGAAAAATTGCTTTTAGAAAAATCAAAAAAATTAGGTTTAGATATGATAATTTTAAGATTAGGAACAATTTTTGGAGTGTCAAAAGGAATTAGGTTTCATACAGCTGTAAATAAATTTTGTTATCAGGCGGCAAAAGGAGAAAATTTAACTGTTTGGAAAACAGCATTAAATCAAAAGAGACCTTATTTAGATTTAAAAGATTCATACAATGCTGTAATGCATATTATTAAGAACAATATATTTGATGGTCAAATATATAATATTTTAAGTTATAATTTAACTGTTAATGATATTTTAAAAATAATAAAAAAATATTTGCCCTTGACAAAATTTAAATTTGTAAAAAGTCCTATAATGAATCAACTTTCATATGAAATAAGTAATAAAAAATTTATTAATAAAAATTTCAAATTTAAAGGAAATATAAATTTACAAATTAAAAAGACAATTGATTTGTTTAAACACATTTCATATATAAAAAATTAAATGATAAGATATGTACTATATTTATCATTAATACTTTTCCCTTTTCAAACATTTGATTTAAAAATTCAAAATACAGCATTTGACATTTCAAGTATTTTAATTTCTTTATCGATTTTAATTTTTTTTTTTTTTTCAAAAAAAAAATATAATATTTATATTTTAATAATAAGTGTTTTTTTAATTTTTCAGTTTATTATTTTTTTAAGTTCTCCAGCTCCAACTTCTAGATTTTTAAGTGCATTGTATTGGATAACAATTTTCATCCTGATGTTTTATATAGGAAATGATTTAAAGTTAAATTATGCTAATTGTGAAAAAATTATTATTACAACTCTATTATTTTCATCTCTAATTTGTTGGTATGAATATTTTTTTGTTATAACTCCAGAAAAATATAATCTAGGTATTAAATTTAGATCTGATGCTTTTTTTAGAGAACCATCTTATGCAGGTCTTGTATTTTACGCAGCTTCATTAGCAAGTATTTTAAAATTTTTTTATGATGAAAAAAAAATAAAATATTTATTATTATTTATAGTTTTTTTTTCAACAGGTATTTTAACATTATCAATGCATATTGTTACATTTTTCTTAACATTAATAACAATCTATATTTTTATAATTTTTGAATTTGATTTAAATTTTATAAAAAAATTTTTTATGATGGGATTTTTTTTGTTAGTTTTTTGTTGTTTGATTTATTTTGTAATTTATTTTGTAGATAAAAATTTTTTAGGAAAAATAACTAATCATTTTTTATCTAGATTAGATTTTTTTAATATTGAAACAAAATCTTTATCTTTATTGTCTTGGCTAAGAGGATTTGAGCAAATGTTATATAGTATTAAAAAGACCTATATTTTCGGTTATGGTTTGGGTTCAACAGGTGAATTTTATTTTCCATCTATTTATGGAGAAAAGCTAAGCGATTATGGAGTTTTTAATTTAACTTTAAAAGATGCTTTTTCTTTATTTTTTAGGTTAGTAATTGAATTAGGCTTATTGTTTACTTTATTAATTTTATATCAGGTATTTGTAATTACAAAAAATGTTTTAAGAGAAATTATTAATGATAAAAAAAAATTTAATGAGACTATTTTTGTATTTACTTTTGCAATTACAATTTTTGCTGGTTCACTATTGAAAGAACCTAACTATGCAAGATCATCATTATTTATTGCAATGTTGATCATTGCTTCATTTGTAAAGAAAGGTAAATATTTTGAATAGTAGTCTTCCAAAAATAACTATTATTATAGCAACCTATAATTCTGAGAGAACAATTAAACTTTGTTTAAAAAGTTGTCTATCTCAAGATTATTTAAATAAAGAGATAATAGTAGTAGACGGTAAATCGACTGATAAAACTATAAAAATAGTAAAAGAGTTTAATAAACCTAATTTATTTTTTTTTTCAGAACCTGACAATGGTATATATGATGCATGGAATAAAGCGCTCAAAATTAGTAAAGGTGATTGGGTTTGTTTTATTGGCAGTGATGATTTTTGGATTTCTAGTAATTCAATTACAAAATTAGTTCAAAAAATAGATAACGAAAAAATAAATTTTGTTTCAGCAAAAGTTAAAGTTGTTGATACAACAAATAAGAGTTTTTATGTGATGGGGAATAAATGGGATTACAGAAAATTATCAAATAATATTAACATAGCTCACCCTGGGTCATTGCATAAGATTGACTTGATTAAAAAATTTAACTTATTTGATAATAAATATATAATAGCTGGTGATCATGATTTCCTTATAAGAGCTGGTAAAGAAATTAATGCTGAATATTTAGACTTAGAAATAATTCAAATGCTAGATTCAGGTATAAGTAATTCAAGACCTATACTAGCTTTCTACGAAAGTTTTTTGGCAATAACTAAAAGTAAAAATTTTGGTGTATTAAAAGGTACTATTTTTTTTGTTAAGTCTTTATTTAAATTTTATATAAGGAAATTTTTATGGAAAAAAAAATAGTAGTTATGGCACATAATATTAAAGAAGGTGGGCCTTTAACAATACTTAATAACATTTTAAAAATTATTTCTTACAATAAAAAAAATAATTTTATAATTTTCATTCATAAAAAAAAAATACTAAATAAATTGAAATTTTCTAATAATATAAAGTTTATGCAAGTACCAGACTATAAAAAAAATATTTTTAATAGGCTTTATTATGAACTATTTTTTTTTCCTAAATTTTCTAAAAAGCATAAACCTGATATTTGGATCTCTTTGCAAGATACTATACCCAATGTTCATGCAAAAAAAAAAATAATTTATTTTCATACCCCAATAGGTTTTTACAATATGAACTTTAAAGAAATTTATTTTGAGCCCATAAATTTAATAAGATCATTATATTTTAAATATATATATAAACTTAGTAGATACAAAGATACAATTGTCGTTGTCCAACAAAATTGGATCAAAAGATCTCTTAATAAAAAGTTTAAATTTAAAAATATTGTCGTAAATAGACCTTGTAATCTAGATTTAGATAAAAAGAAAAGTCATAGAAATATTAAAAATAAAGAAATAATTTTTTTTTATCCTTCTTTGCCAAGATTTCAAAAAAATTTTGAAATTATAGTTGATGCATGCAAAAGTTTACAGGATTATAAATTCAAAATTTTTTTTACATTTAATAAAAATGAAAATCGTTACTCAAAATACATTTATAATCTTTCGAAAAATATTTCCCAAATAAACTTTATTGGCAGAAAGTCTCATAAACAAATCATGAAACTGTATGATCATATAGATTGTTTGATTTTTTCATCTAAACTGGAAACTTGGGGATTACCTTTGAGTGAGGCAGCTCAGAACTCTATTCCTATAATTGCTCCAAAGTTACCTTATGCGCAAGAAACATTGCAAGACTATAAAAAAAAGCATTTATATAAAAATAATTTAAATTCTTTATTAAAAAAAATGAAATATGTGTTAATGAAAAAGTCATTTTTTAAAAAAAAAAATAAATACTCTCAGTCAGAAAATAAAAATAATTTTGAGAAATATTGGAATGAAATATTTAATTAAAAGTTACGTAAAAAGATTAATTAATTTTAAGAATATTTTAAAACTGAAAAGAGATTTTAGATTTATTAATCAAAAAAAAATCATAATTGTCGGGTCAGGACCAAATTTAGATAAATCAATTTTTAATAATCAAGAAAATATAATAGTTAGTTGTAATGCATCAGCTGGTAATGTTTATAGATCAAATCTAGGAGATGTTAAGCTAACGATTGTTGATAATGAATTAATAGATAAAAAAATAGCTTTTGAAAAAGACGTTAGAAGCAATATTATTAAAAATAATGTTTTAAAAGGAATCAATTTAGGTCACTTGATTTCAGTTCAATCAAATCATTCCAAAGACCTAGATTATACCTTGCTAAAGGGGAATATTGATTCATTTACCAAAATAAGTAAAAATATGAGAAAAATTATTATTGATAGTGTTCTTGGAACTTCAATTGTAGATAAAGATAATAATTCATTAATTTCTACTGGTGTTTTTTCAATTTGTTTATGTTTATTTTTTGGTGCAAGACAAGTAGTCTTTTCAGGTTTTACTTTGTTTAAAGAAAAAAAAGAGCATTTTTATGAAGAGCCAGAGCATATTGAAACTAAATTTTTAACTAGAAATCATAGTTTGGCTGATAGTGTTGCTATTGGTATTTTGAAAATGAGAGGATTTAATATAGAAGCAAAGGATAGAGACTTTTATCCTCTTATGAATAATTGGGGTGTTGAGTGAAAAAATTAATAGTTACTGGAGGATGTGGTTTTATTGGATCAAATTTTATTAAATTAGCTTTAAGAAAAGGCTACAAAATTAAGAATTTGGATTCACTTACTTACGCTTCACATAAAATGAAAGCAAATTTTTCTCACAAAAATCATTCTTTTGTAAAATGTGATATTGGAGATAAAAATATAATAAGAAAAATATTAAATGATTTTAAGCCAAACGCAGTTATTAATTTTGCCTCAGAAACACATGTAGATCGATCTATCCATAACCCCGAAATTTTTTTTAAAACAAATGTATTAAACACCTTCAATTTTGTTGAACAAATAAGAAAGTTTTTATCAGAGAATAAGACAAATAATTTTAAATTTATACACATATCTACAGATGAAGTTTATGGATCATTAAAACCCAAAGAAAAAAGTTTTACTGAAAAAAATAAATTTTTACCTAATAGTCCTTATTCTGCAAGCAAAGCATCAGCTGAGCATGTTATGAGGTCTTATTATAAAACATTTAAATTTCCTGTAATAATATCAAATTGTTCGAATAATTATGGACCATTCCAATATCCTGAAAAGTTAATACCTTTAATAATTCAAAATTGCATAAATAATAAATCATTGCCCATATATGGTGATGGCAAGCAGATTAGAGATTGGTTATTTGTTGACGATCATTGCCATGCAATTTTCAAAATATTAAAAAAAGGTCAATTAGGTGAGACCTATAATATTGGCGGGAATGCTGAAATTTCTAATATTAAATTGGTAAAAGATATATGTAAGATTTTAGATAAAAAATATAATAAGAAAAAAAAAAACTCGTATTCAAATCTCATTAAATATGTTTCTGATAGGCCTGGTCATGACAGAAGATATGCTATTAACTCAAAAAAAATACAAAAAAATCTTGGATGGAAACCAAGTTATTCTTTTTCAAAGGGTTTAAAAGTTACAATAGAGTGGTATCTTAATAACAGAGAGTGGACCAATTTTGTTAAAAAAGATTATAAAAAATGGATAAAGAAAAATTATTCAAAAAGAATTTAAAAATGAAAAATAAGAGAAAGGGAATAATTTTATCTGGTGGTTTGGGAACTAGACTTTTCCCGTCTACGATTGTTACATCAAAACAATTATTACCAATTTATGATAAACCGATGATTTATTATCCTTTAAGCATACTTATGTTGGCAGAAATTAGAGATATTTTGATAATCGTAACTCCAAGAGATTTATTGCAATTTAAAAATTTATTAGGCGATGGTCGAAAATTTGGAATTAAAATAAGTTATGTTGTTCAAAAAAAACCTAAAGGACTTGCAGAAGCATTATTAATCTCAAAAAAATTTTTAAATGGGAGCCCATCAGTTTTGATTTTAGGTGATAATATTTTTTATGGTAGTGATTTAGAAAAGTTACTCATTGATAATTCAAATCAATATACTTTGGGAGCAACAATTTTTGCTTATCATGTTAATAATCCAAAAGATTATGGAATAATAAGTTTTAACAATCAGGGCAATGTAAAAGAAATAATTGAGAAACCAAAAAAACCAAAATCTAATTATGCTGTTACAGGACTATATTTTTACGATGAAAACGCATCAAAATATGCGAGTCAATTAAAGCCTTCAAAAAGAGGCGAATTAGAGATTACAGATCTAAATAAAATATATTTAAAAAAAAACTTACTAAAAGTAGTAAAGTTAGGCAGAGGAAATGCTTGGCTAGATACTGGAATGCATGAAAATATAATGGAGGCAAGTAATTTTATTTATAATATTGAAAAAAGACAAGGTTTGAAAATTTGTTGTCCTGAAGAAATTGCTTTTAGAAAAAAATGGATTTCAAAGCAGAAACTTATAAAGATTATTAAACCATTAATGAAAAATGAATACGGAAAGTATTTAAAAAATCTAACATAAAGTTGCTATGAATAATGTTGCTGTATTGATGCCCACTTATTGTGGTATTAAATATATTAGCAAACAAATAAATAGCATTATCAGACAAAAAAAAGTTAATGTAACATTGTTTATTAGTATAGATCCATCATCTGATGGAACTTTTGATTTTTTGCATAATTTAAGTAAATCAATAAAAAATATAAAAATAATAAAACACTATAATAATTTTGGTTCACCAACAAAAAACTTTTTCAATTTATTATCCAAAATTGATACAAATAAGTTTGATTATATTGGATTAGCTGATCATGATGATATTTGGATAGAAGATAAATTAATTAATGGAATAAATACAATCAAAAAAAATAAAATTGATTGTTATTCGAGTTCAATAATTGCTTTTAAAAATAATAAACAGAAATTTATTGATAAATCTCATAAACAAACAAAATACGATTATTATTTTGAATCAGCAGGACCGGGGTCAACTTTTCTATTTAAATCTACATTTGTAAAAAAATTTCAAAAATTCCTTAAAAATAATAGAGAATCTTGGAATTTTAAACATTATGATTGGCTAATTTATTCTTACGCAAGAGAAAATAATTTCAAATGGCACATAGATAAAAATCCTACACTATACTATAGGCAACATAGCAATAATTTTACTGGAGCTAATTGGGGTCTCAAAGCTATTTTAGCAAGAATTAGTTTGGTAATTTCAGGTGAAGCCTTCAAACAATCTGAACACTTATCTAGAATTATTAAATATAAAAAAAATTTTTTCCAAAATAATGCTTTTTATATCCTTAATTTTTTAACAAGAGCACATCAATTTAGAAGAAAAAATTTAGAAAAGTTTTTTTTATATTTATATTTTATTTCTGTTTTTCTTTTTGGGAAATTCGAGAATAGAACATTAATTTTTAGTCTTCTAAAAGTATTTAGATTAACAATACTTGCTTCATCAATTTTTTCTATATTATATTTGCTAAGAGAGTTTCAATCTAAAAACTTTTTAATTAATGAAAAAACATTGTCAATTTTTTATATTTTAAATCTACTTTTATTAATTATTATATCTTTAAGGTTTTTTATTTTTTTAAATAAATTAAGTTTAAAAAAAATTAAATTTATTAACTGGTTAATTATATTTATTGAAAGTCAAATAATTTCTATTTCTATACCATATTCAAATATAGTTTATAGAAGTTATATATTAAAAAAAAAATTTGATATAGACATTTCGAGATTTATATTTCTGACTTTGTTTATTTTATTGGTTGAAAATTTGTATATATTATCCATTTTATCAATTATTTTATTACATTACCTAAATTTAGATTTTCTAATCACAACAATTCTTTTTATTATTTTAATATCTATAATTATGATTAATTTAAAAACTTCAGAAGTATTTTATTTTTCATTTAAAATAATGAACAAATTATTAAAAATTTTTAAATTTAAGTTTTTAAGTTTAGAAGAATTAAAAAAAGTAAAATTAACAGATAATTTTAAAGTTCTTGAAATTGTAAATTTTAATATATTAATATTATTAAAATTAACTATAAATTTTGCTACTTACTATTTGATTTCTTTGTATATGAATTTGGAATTAAGTATTTCATCTATAATCATAATAACTTTGGTAAATCAAATGTTTGAGTTAATTAAAATTACTCCTCAGAATATTGGTGTATTAGAATTAGTAAATGGAATTTTTTTTATAGAATTATTTGGATTATCAATTCAAGAAGGAATAATTTTCAAATTAAATCATCGAATTTTTGAAATTTTTTCAATTGTACTTAGTTTATTAATATTTAAATTACGCTCATATATTCTTTCATTTTCAAAAAAAAGAAATATACATCCTATTAAAAATGTCTAAAAAAATTTTAATTACAGGTGCCGCGGGTTTTATTGGAAGACAGTTATCTGATTTTCTTGAGAAAAAAAAAATACCTACTGTTGATATAGATGACTTGAGTGTGAAGCCTGTTTTAATTCCTAAAAAAAAATTAATTAAAAAAAGAGTTGAAAATATTACATCTGAATTCTTAAAAAAAAATTCTATCAATAAAATAATTCACTTAGCTGCAAAAAAAAGTGTGGACCAATCATTTGTAAATTTAAAAAATTCTACACAAAACTTTGAAATGACACTTAAGTTGCTCGATAGTGCAATAAATGCCGACGTAAAACATATTTACAATGCTTCAACGTGTGAAATATTTGGTTATCAAAAAAATAAATTAAAAGAAAAAAACAATTTTATTCCTCACTCACCTTATGCGGTAAGCAAAGTTGCTAATGAGTATTTGTGTGATATTTTTTTAATGAGAAAACCAAAAATGAGAATTACTTCTTTAATATTTTTTAATACGTTTGGGCCTACCGAGGGTAGAGACGCTGTAATCCCCAAATTTATAAATCTTTTAAACAAAAATAAAAAACTAAGTATCGAGGGAGACGGCAGTCAATCAAGAGATTTTACTTATATTGACGATACAATTTCAGCACTTTTCAAAATAATTACTGGCAAAAAATATTTTAGGCAAATTAATATAGGAACTGGCAAGAATGTTAGTATAAAAAAACTTGTTAATACACTTAAATTATTTTACCCAAAACTTGAAGCGACCTATGTGAATTCTCGTGTAAATGAAATTAAAGCTTTTAATGCAAATATAGATTTATTGAAAAAAGAATTTAAATTTAAAAATTCTTATAGTTTTTTAGATGGCATAAAAAAAACTATAGAAAATTTTTAATACATGTTTTTTTATTTTGTAATTTTTGTTTGTTCTTTGTTAATTACATTTCTGTCTTTGCATCATTTAACTAAAAAATTTTATGACCTTGATGTTACTGATAATAAAATAAATGTAGTTACAAGAATAAGATGGGGAGACTCTAAGAAATCTCACTTGGGAGGTCTTTCATTTTTATTCACACTCCTATCAGTAAATTTAATAGTAATAATTTTTTTTAAAGAAGTTTTTTTATCTAATTATAAAGAATTAATATATTTTTCTTCAATTGTTCTTCTTTCAGGTTTTTTTGGATTTCTAGATGAAAAATATTCCTACAAACCTATTGAAAAAGTTATTTTGCAAGTAATAATTTCAATATTACTTGTTGTTAATGGTAAGATAATTAATTTTTCACCCAACGAAATCTTCAACATATCTATTACAATATTATATTACGTTGCAATATTTAATATCTTAAACATGTTTGATAACATTGATTTAGGTCTCACATCAATATGTATCCCAATAATTATTTTTTTAATATTTTTTAATATTGACACTGGAAATAATATTATTTTATTGTCTATGTTTTCTGCACTAATTGTCTTTGCTTACTATAATAGTTACCCTTCAAAAATTTTTATGGGTGATATTGGATCATTTCAACTAGCTGTTTTGCTTTCAGCAAGTTCTGTAAATATCTTTTGGTCAGAATATCAATTTCAAGGATATATTAAATCTATGTACACTCTAGGATTACAAAATATTATTTTTTTATTACCAATTGCTGATTTTGTAATTGTTACAATAGAAAGATTGTCAAAAGGTAAAAGTATTTTTACAGGTGATACTAATCACGTTTCACACATTTTTAATTTAAAAATTAAAAAAGTTAATTTATTAAGTTTATTATTTGTTTTTGTCGTAATTGCCTTAATGATTTCTTTTTATCTTTTTGATAATTATTTAATACCTGGTAAACACAGCTTACTTTCTATAATATTTTTTTACCTATCATTTATTGGATTAATATATTACTTATATAAATTATCAAAAAATGAATAAATTTATAATTAATTTAAAGAAAACAAATTTTTATTACTTCTATAAATTAGTTATTGATAACAATTTAAAATTTTTTTTTTTTTTGATTATTGGGCTGTTAATAGGATATTTTCTACACAATAATACTGAAAAACAATTAATTATTTATAAAAAAATTTCACCATTAAATAAATCTTTCCATTTGTTTGGAGAAGTAATAGGTGTAGACACAATTTTTAATGATTTTATAAGAATACATAGAGAAAAAGTAACTGAAAAAGAATATAAACAAATATTTGAAATAAATATTGATAGTCCTTCTATAGAAAAGCCGTCTACTATATTTAAAAAAAAAATCCCAACAAACTTAACTTATAATGATTATTTAAAGTTATCAGAGGGCCATACATATTTAAAGGAGAGAATAGATTATGAATTTGATATTTATCATATTTCAAAATCAATCACCTTTAGACCTACCGAAAATGATATAGAAAAAAGGGTCAATAATTTAAAAAGTAATTTTGATAAATATTTGAACATAAATAATCAAATCCTTAGATATAAAATTTTTCAGAATCTACATGAAAATCCAGCTTTCTATAAAAAAGTTCTAATCAGTTTTAATTCAGATTTAATACTAGTTGATCACGAATATTTAATGAAAAAATTATATGAAAAAAATTCAAAAGAAATTGAAAAAATAACTAAATTACTATTAACAATGACTTATAAGGCAAATAACAGTGAAAATAAGTTTTTTTATGATCGGGAGTCTTTCAAAAATAAAATAGAAACTCATGACATTAAGAAAGAAGATTTAGAGGAACCAATAGTTTTTACATTCAAAGGAAATAGTAAATATTCTTTTGAAGAACTAAGAAACTTTGCAGGTATAGAATTAGATAGAATTTTTAATAATTACTTTGCATTATCGGTTAATGGGATTGATAATAGAAATTTTCAAACTAAGATTATTGAAAAAAGTCTTTTCTTTTATCTTATTATTTGCTCTGTAATATCCTTTAGTGTTTTGATTAGCTTTTTATTAATAAGAGATTTTGTTCGAATATTAAGACAAAGCTAGCTTGAAAATGATTTCAATACTCAAATTCATAACAAAAAATTTTTTTGGAGAAAATTTTTACAATCTAATTAAAAATAATATTCTATCTTTTTTGGAATACTCTAATTTTAAAAAACGATCTTATAATTATAAAGAAGATCTTAACTATAAAGAAAATATATTGTTAAAAATATTTAAAAATTTTAATAGAGCTAGAATAAATGAAATACTTTTAAAAAATAAATTATTATATAATGATGATAAAATATCTTGGCATTATCATTTATTTGCTTGTTTTGATGATAAATCTAAAAATGTATTAGAAATAGGAACACTAACTGGAGAATTTACAAAATACCTAGCAGATATTTTACCAAACTCAAAAATTTACTCAATAGATCTGAGTCAGGACGATGAAAATTTTATAAAAACATACGATAGAAATTCAAATGAAAAGCTTGAGAAATTTATCAAAATTAGAAATGAAAATTTAAATAGTGATAATATAATTTTCAAAGAACTGGATTCATTCGATTTAATTAGGGAATTTAAAAATGTTAAATTTGATATTATATGGATAGATGGTGACCATTATAACCCTCAAGTAACAATTGATATTTTTTCTGCTTATAATTTGATTAATGATAATGGTTTTATTATTTGTGATGATATAGTTAAAAATAATTATAAAACAGAATATGTGAATAACGATAGCTATAAAACACTTAAATTTTTCGAAAAGAAAAAAAAACTATCGAACAATTTTATTCTTAAAAGAGTTACTAAAGATAATTACAAAATAAAAAAATATATCTCTATTTCAAAAAAAATTTAATTAGCAATGAAAGACGTCCATATATTCATTTCTGTATACAAAAGCAACAGGTCTAAGCATAAAGCAGTTTGATTTGATTGTTAAAATTTCGATTTTTTTTAAATTAACAATTATACTTTCACCAATTTGTAGCTTGTATTTTTTTTTATTTGTTTCAAAATAAATAGTTTCTTTTGTAGGATTTGTTACAAATAATTCTACATTATCATAATTTAAAAATGATTTTTGTATTTTGTAAATTTTATTTTTAAAAATTGAAGCTTCAACAATTCCAATTTTTAAATCATTTTCATTTTTGATTGAAGAGCTTGCGCCCATCAAATTTCCATGAACAAATGAAGGGAGGTGATTATTTTTTGAAAAACCTGTATAACAACTATTTCTTATAGATACATTTATATCGCTTTTATTTTTATGAAAAATAAAAAAAGTCCCATATCCTTCATGATTATTTAGTAATTTTTTGTCTATGGTAAATTTATTAAGATAAGTAGGATTTTCGTTTTTAACAGTTTTTAAAAGTTTACCCCCCTTATCAAATATTTGTATATAAATTTTTGAATTATTAAGATCAAAAAATTTCCGTAAAATATCTGTATAATTAATTACAGTTTTATAGTTATCATCAGTTCTCCATAAAAATGCATCAGAAATAGAAAAATTTTTTTCTAAATTTTTTAGGTTAACTTTTACAATTTTATAACCAAGATTATTTCGTAACTTAATTAAAAAGTTAGATTGTAGTATTTTTCTCAAAAATTTTTTCATAAATTTTATTTTTCAATTTATTTGCAATTTGAAAATTTGTTTCACCTAAAATATAATGATAAAGAGGGTGTGTGTGTTCAAGAGACATATGTCCATTTTTTTCTGATAAAAAAATCGGAATTCCAAGAAAAGTATCACTAAAAATATATGTATTTTGATTAATAAATGTTTTTTCAATTGAAATTACATTTGTTTTATTAGTAATGCATTTAAATTCATTTAAAATTTTCATTTGATCTATATCAATTATAAATAAACTAAAAGTATTGTGCTCTGGCATATAAAAAATATTTCTAAAAATAAGAAAATTTTTTTCAGCATTTTTATCTAACAATGTTCCAATTGGACTCAGAAGTTTTGATTTTTTATTAATCATCCCATAAGGATATTCTGACTGATATGATGAAAAACCTCCTCCTTTTTTAAGAATTTCTAAACTTGCTCTAAAAGCAGGATGAGTGTCCGTAAATTTGTTTGGAAAAATAATTTCTTGTAAATTTTTTTTATTTATTTTGATATGATCAGATTTTGATAAAAAAAATAAATTATCATTAGTAATAATTTTTTCATCAATAAAATAAAAATTTTCATTTTCTAAACAATTAAGTCTCTCAATTTTCCATTCATTATTTTCAATACTTGCCTTATAAATTTTGTATTCGTTATTATATCTAGAATTATTTTGAAATTTTGGAATAGTTATTGTTGATGTATAATCATTGTCTTTAATACCAAAAAAAAAATTCATTAACTATTCTGTTTTTTTTTAAAAATTAAATCTTTATAAGTTATTTCTGATATATTTTCATGAGAGTGTTCAGATTTAAATGTTGCATTAAATATTAAATAATATTTATTATTTTTCATGAATTGAGTAAAGTTTTTAAAATTTATCATTTTGTAAGGAAAAATATTATTAGGTATATTATTTTGAATTACAAAAAAATCTTCATCTAAAGAATTAAAAAAAGTTCTTGAAATAATTATCAATTCTGGATTGAATTTAAACAAATTTTTCAACAAGCTTTCATGATCATTTGAATATTGAATAGAACTTCCAAAAAAAATAATGTCAAATTTTTCATCTGTTATATTGTCTATTTTATCTGTATAAAATATTTCATTTTTAAACTCATTAGGTATTTTTTTGGAAAATTTTTTAACAAAACTTTCCTTTTCAATTACAACAGAATAAATATTTTTTGTTGTAGTTTTTTTTATATAACTAAATATTGGATTATCTCCTCCACCATATTCAAGTATTGAAATATTATCTTTAAGCATCGATACTATAATAGGGACACATGAGTATTTATTCTCAAAATTAATATCATTTGGTCTAAGAAAAATTTGTGATTTACTTTTTTCTAAATCATCATTTATGTATTCCTGTATTTTTTGTTCATCAAGTTGAATTTCTTTTATAGTTTTAAATTTTTTAATAAAAGTATATTTTTTTTTTTTAAATATTTGCTTTATTATCTTAAACAAAATAGGGGGAATTAAATTTTTTAAAATTACTTTTAAAATATTCATTGAATAATTATTTAAATTATCATTTAATTTAGTATTTGATTTATATTATACGAAAAATAGTTTTTTAATTAAATATATACTTGTAAAATTAGAAGATTGTAATATATGAGTGAATTATTAAAAAAATTAATACAATAATACAATAATAAAGATAATTTATGAAAAAAATTGGATTTGTGGGTTTGGGAAAATTAGGTATGCCTTGCGCAGAGGCAATTGCTAAGAAAAAATATAATGTCTGTGGATATGATATTAATAAAGTAAGTAGCAAAAGCGTTAAAATATTAAAATCTATAAAAAAAGTTGTAGAGACTTCAGAAATAGTTTTTATTTCAGTACCTACACCTCATGTTAAGCAATACGACGGAAGTTTACCAACTTCACATTTAAAACCAAAAGATTTTAATTATGATATTGTTAAAAAAGTACTTAAAGAAATAAACCTATACAGTAAGCCAGAACAAATTGTAGTTTTAATAAGTACTGTCTTGCCAGGAATAGTTAGATCTGAACTCAGTAAACTTATTACCAATAACTATTTAGTTTACAATCCATATTTAATAGCAATGGGATCTGTTGCTTGGGATATGTTGCACCCAGAAATGATAATAATGGGGAATAAAACTGGAAAAAAAGATAACAAGATTAAAAAACTTTTAAAATTTTATAAAACAATAATTGAAAATAATCCAAGATATGAATTTGGAACTTGGGACGAAGCAGAATGTATCAAAATATTTTATAATACATTTATTAGTGCAAAAATAAGCTTAGTAAACATGATTCAAGATGTGTCTCTAAAATTGGGAAACATAAATGTAGATGTCGTTACAGATGCATTAAAAAATAGCACTCAAAGAATTATGGGTCCAAAATATATGACTGCTGGAATGGGTGATGGAGGAGCATGCCACCCTAGAGATAACATAGCCCTAAGATATTTGGCAAAAAAATTAAGTCTTGGTTATGATTTGTTTGATGCAATAATGGACTCAAGAGAAAAGCAAGCAAAAAATATGGCAAAATATTTAGTTAATTTATCAAAAAAAAATAAATTGAATATTTGCATTCATGGTAAAGCTTACAAACCAGATGTCCCATATTTAGACGGAAGTTATAGCACCTTAGTCGGAAATTTTTGTGAAAAGTTAGGTAAGAAAGTAACTTATGTTGATCCATTCTTTAAAAATAATACAAAAAGTTTTAAAGGGGTGATTTTATTAGCACACAATAGCAAGATAACATATCCAGAAAAAAATATTAAAAATAAAAGTCAATACAAACAATATTGTGAATTTAAATCAGGTTCTATTGTTGTTGATCCATGGAGAAGATATACAACAAATAAAAATATTAAGGTTATATACTATGGTAATACTAGATAGCTTTTTTTATTGAAAATCTAATTAAGCAATGCACAAATTCAAAGAGATAATAAATTAATCCTACAGCCTTAATACTACTATCTCCCCTCTCTCTTTCAATATATTTGGTATTAATTTCTTTTATTTTGTAATTATAATTTATTAACATTATTAAATTTTCAAGGTGTTGAATTG
>MDSZ01221234.1_pt1 | contig 16012 bp, 8 predicted proteins | sample 811201 | NCBI WGS metagenome assembly MDSZ01 (sample SAMN05326647, study PRJNA326480) | marine metagenome | isolation source: seawater | place: Indian Ocean: North | collected 2010
CTCCTCCCCCGGTTTTTGATAACGTTCAACAGCGGCAACAACAACAACAACAACAACAACAACAACAACAACAACAACAACAACAACAACAACAACAACAACAACAACAAAATTCTTTCGTTCAACCAAGAGCTGCTTCGAACAATAGAGTCGAATTTTGCTTGCCCGTAGCGCTAGACGGAAGTGGCCTAGAGTGGATATGCGAACACGGGTGCGCGTTGCGTGAGTGCGATAAGATTTTAAATCATCTCCACTCTCTTCAGCCGATTTTGGACTCAATCGTATTTAAGTTGGAAGACGACGAGTACATGATGAAGAATATCGAGCGAAAAGTCTTGGAAAAGAAACGGAAAGAAGCGGAGATGATACATGCGTTTGTGAATAACGGTGGTAGCAAGCAAACCGCGCCAAGTCTTATGCCGATGAATAACTATAACAATATCGATAACTCTTTTCATCAGAATGCGAGTTTCAATGACTATAACAACAACAACAACTTCCAAAACAACAACTTCCAAAACAACAACTTCAACAACGATGAGTTTTATTATCAAAATAACAACAACGGCGACAATTTCCAAGCGGACTGGGACGACGACAACGTGGACATGGAAAACATACCCAGACTCGGTCTCGGTGCGAACGGCGGTCACGAAGCCATCCCGGCAGTGGAGTGTCAAATGACCGAGGCGGACGGAGGCAAGTGGAATAAGACGAACTTCCCGTGGTCGAAAGATTGCTACTACGCCTTGAAAAACAAGTTTGGCGCACAGGATTACCGTGGATTACAGTTACAAGCTATCAATGCGTCCATGGCTGGTAAAGATGCTCTGGTTTTAATGCCAACTGGTGGTGGTAAAAGTTTGTGTTACCAGCTCCCGGCGATTGTGCGGAACGGCATAACCATCGTAGTATGTCCTCTAATTTCGCTCATTCAAGACCAGCTGGCGAATCTGAACCAATTGGAGATCGAGGCTGCATTACTTGGCGCATACAATAAGACGAACGACGATAAAGTGTACGGCCAATTATGGAGTCAAAAACCGACACTTAAATTGCTCTACGTGACTCCCGAGAAACTCTCGATGAGTTCAAAATTACTCAACACGTTGAAATCGTTGCACCGAAAAGGCAATTTACAAAGGTTCGTCATCGATGAAGCGCATTGCATCTCAACGTGGGGCCACGACTTTAGAAAAGACTATAAAGAATTGCGAATGCTGAAACACGAGTTCCCGAATGTTCCAGTCATGGCGCTCACCGCGACGGCGACTGTTCGCGTACAAGACGACATCGTGTGCCAACTCGGTTTGGCGAATTGCGTGCGTTTCTTCTCGACGTTTAATCGAACCAACATTACATACGAAGTGATTCAGAAAAGGTCGGAGAAACACAACTTGGAGGAAATCTTGAGTTTAATCTACGATCGCGGTTTTGTCGACAGCCGTGGTCGCGTCGAGTGCGGCATAGTGTATTGCTTTTCAAAGAATGATTGCGAGAAGATGGCCAACGCGTTGTGCTTGAAGCGGGGCGAAGATTCGAGGTTTCGGAATGGGATCAAAGCGTTGCCATATCACGCCGGTTTAGATGATGACGTACGAAAATCGAATCAAGAAATGTGGACGGCAGATCAATGCAACATTATCTGCGCGACTATTGCATTTGGAATGGGGATTAATAAACCGGATGTTCGATACGTCTTTCATCATTCGATTCCTAAATCGCTCGAGGCGTACCACCAAGAATCTGGACGAGCGGGAAGGGACGGCGAAAAAGCGCTTTGTGTGCTCTTCTATTCTTGGGGGGATGTCACAAAAACACGATCTATGCTCATCGATTCTGCCGACAAAGATAATGCGCCGCCCGAAGTGAAAATGAACAAGCTCGAATCGTTGGTGACGATGTGCACGTACTGCGAAAATACTGCCGATTGCCGAAGGACGCAACTTTTGCGCCATTTCAATGAAGATTTCGACCGGAGCAGGTGTAAAGGCATGTGCGACTGCTGTCAGTTACGCAAAAACTACGGCTGGAACTGCTTCGTCAAGCGAGACATGTCGAAATACGCGCTCAGTTTAATCTCCATCTGTAAAGATACCCGCGAATATGGCATACCCATAGGCTTATTGATCGATATCTTTCGCGGCTCACGAGCAAAAGCACTCATCGAAAGACGTCACGATCGTTTGTCCGGTTATAACACGGCAGAAGGGATCACGAAATCTGAAAGTGATCGATTGGCGAGGTACTTGGTGAACCACAATTACTTGTCCGAAGAGACGACGCGCACGGAATCGAAAGGCCCCAAAAAATTTACCATGGTTGTCACGGCGATTCGACCTGGAGACCCGCGCAAAATTCAAGCGCTGGAACGAAAACAACATAAAATTGAGTTAGAGTTTGAGAACATCCCGAAAAAAGCGAGCGAAGAGAAGAAAGCTACCGCGTCGAAGACGAAAGCGCCTCCGAAGAAGAAGAAAACGACCGCCACGAAAACTTCGCGAGCCGCTGCCACGAGGAAGAAGACATCGACGACGAGAACGCCAAAAGCGACTCAACGCCAACAACAGCACGATACCGTCGATTCCATGCTACCAATCGAACAACCTAATAACACGCAAGAAGTCGATGGCAGAATCGACGATGCCTTCAGAGTCATTATGAAGTCACGCGGAGAACGTGAAGTCGTCGTCGTCGACGGCGGAGACGAACAGTTTGGGAACGACGACACTGACGCGGAGAACGAAGTCGTCGATGCCATCGAAGACGACGACGGCGAAGATGATGGAAAACTGTACCAGTGCGTCTTTGAAGCACTCGAAGTTTGGAGAGACTTCCAAGCCACCGAAATGGCCAACAGAACCGGCTACGGCAAAAATCTGCAAGGCGTCATCAAAAATGCTTTACTCCGGAAACTTGCTAGCAGCCGACCAACGACGAGCCAAGCCATGGAAGAGTTCCGCCAAAACGAAGTCACAGATCTCGCGAACAAAAATATGCTCAGAAAGTTTGAATCCGACTTGACCTCGAAAATTGAACAAGCGATTCTTCATTTCAATAACAACGAAGAGAACCCGTACACGCAAACGCAACGGCAGCAGACGCAACAGCTTGGAAACAACGTGAATAACAACAACGGCGATCCCTACGAGTTCAGGGCGACGCCAGCGACTGCTATCCGCCCAGCGTCGCAGATTTGCAATACTTTGCAGCACAGCGACCCGAAAAGGCAGCGCTTGTTGAGCGACAACAACAACAACAACATCGAGTCTCCCATGTGGAACGAACCGACACGATAATAATTGATGAGCGAAGAAGAAGAAGAACAAGAACAAAAAAAAAGAGAAAAAAGAAGAAGAAAACTCCAAAAAGACGCGCACACGCGAAAATTAGGAGTTCTCTTTGTCTTTGTCTTTTGTCTTTGCGATGCCACCACCGACGAAACGAACCCCCGAGATGCAAAACTTCTTGCGAAAATACGATAAATTCACGGCGGTTATGGTGGTTGTGGCGGCTGGAATGTATGGGGCGGAGTATTACGTCTCCAACGTTAGGGGAAAAAAAATGGAAGAGAATAAACAAAAGAATTGATTGGATTGATTGATTGATTGATTGATTGAGAGCCACGCATAACTTTAGTCGCACTTATTAATTAGCAAACGAGACACGAACCACGCGCGCGCGTGTTGTGAGTGTTTGTAATAACACGCAATATGATAGAGAGAGAGAGACGAGATACCTATCGATACGATTTCTTTTTTTTAGTTACTTATTGGTACTACAATTGTGGTGTCAAAAAGCAGAAGTAGTATTATTGAAAGACGCGAAGGTTGTGATCGCCACCACCCACGACTACTCCACTCGCGTCTTTCAAAAACTGCACGCAGTGATTTCCTTTCTTACTCTTGTTATCGAAAGTTTGAACGATATCCCACTCGCCTTTGACGTTGTACACTTTAGCGGTTTTCCCGGAGCAATACGCTACGTATTTCCCGCTCTTATCGAAGGCGACGCCTGGGCATTTTTCATTTCCGAAATCGTGTGCGATTGTATTTTTACGCAAATCCCATATTTTACACCCTTCGTCGCCGGAGACGGCGAAAAAGTAGCCGTTTTCACTAAACGAGCACGATTTGGCGGAGTTTTTACCGCCGTTAGAGAAGGTTTGTTGCAGCACGCACGATTTGGCATCCCAGAGTTGTACCGCTCCAGATTGCGTCAACGCGGCGAGGAACATGCCGTCTGGGTGAATATCGATTGCAGTGTATTTGTCTTTAGGGTCGTCGTTGGTGGCCTGGTATAAAGTCGAGGCGGATTCGACGTCGTGGAAGTGCCAAGAGGCGTCGGCGGAGGCGGAGACGAAGAAGGCGCCGGCGACGTGGGAGGCTACCGAGACGACGTCTTGCGTGTGTTCGTCGTACGTGGCGACGTTTTTGCCCGATTTCCACACTTTCACGGTGTTATCCGCACCACACGTTGCAATTACATTGCCGCCATTGTCAGCTCCTAGCAAAAATTTCGCGTCCAAACACTTCTTATGACCAGTCGCGATTGAACTCGATTTTTGTAAACCTTCATCGAATAAAGACGCGGTCCCATCCGCACCAGCCGTCACGATTAACCCTTTCTCGTGAAGCACATCTACACTATGTATCGCCGTATTCGTTTTATGTCCTGGCACCGGGTCTTGCAAAGTAAACTTCCCAATCTCCTCTTTCGTTTTCAACGATTCGCGCGTTTTCTTCTTTTTCCTCTCCGCCATCAACTCTTTATTGGTGGAATCGATGACGTCCAAAATCGTTTGTGGGATGGCGTTTTTCGCTTTCTTGGCGAACGCATCCGCGTCGCCACCGCCCTCTCTTTTCTTGTTCGTCGTCGTCGTTGTCGTCGTGCCATTCGTCGTCGCCGCTACACTCCCGACCATCGCCCTCGCTTCGTCTCTCTCTTTCACCAACCTCGCAACCGTCCTATTCGCCGCGTCCATTTGATACGCCATCGCCGCCAACTCTCGATCCGACTCACTCAACCGTTTCCTCGTTTCAAACAACTCCAGCATCAATCCGTCGTATTCGTCGTGAAACGTTTGCAATAACCCGGGAATGCTCGCGTGCGCCGTGGCGCGCGGTTTTATGGCTTTTGAACTCACGTCCCTATTGATCGGAATCAACTCGTCCAAAGTTAACGTCTGTTTCGTGATTGGATTTTCCCCGGTTTCTTTGATCATTTTTTCGATGAGCGAGGCTTCGAAGACGTGCCCAGACGGCGTCACCACCGGACGCGCGGGTTGCTCCCCGGAGATTGCGCAGAGTAACATTTTATCTTCTCTCGCCGCCAAAGTCTCTTTTACTTTCGTATTACGTGAATTGGAATTCTTCTTCGTCGCAGGAGCGACAAAAAATTGGGTCTCGTCTTTTGGCTTCTTCTTCTTCTTCGACGCGCAAAGTCTTCTTCGTCAAAGTCTTCTTCGTCTTCGTCGTCTTCTTCTTCTTCCAGTCGTCGCAAAAAGAGAAAACGATCGATCGAAAAAAGACTTCTTCCGTGTCGTCGTCGTCGGTAAGTCGGTACGTCTCTTTCGGGGTAAAGTGTTCTCTCTCTCTTAAAAGAAAGGGTGAAAAATGACGACTCAAAAGGACTCAAAAAAAAGAACCAGAGACCTTTTTATTAAGTATGGTATTGCACCATACAAAGAAAGATCATTGTAGAGTAGGTACGAATACTGTGCTAAAAAATCCAACTCTACTACCACGCTACGTAGAGACGAAACTCTACGAAAAAGAAGCCGTCGTCCGAAACACCAATCGGACGACATCGGTGCTCTGACCACCTTTCTTATGAGTACAAAGAACGCATCGTTTTATAGTACCTTTGCTAAAAAATCATCCAAAACTCTAACGCTATACGCTACGTAGAGACGAAACTCTACGAAAAAGAAGCCGTCGTCCGAAACACCAATCAGACATCGGTATCGTTATTTCTCAACAATAATAGGCGTCACTTTAACGCTCACTTCGTTGTTTCTCGGTTTCAGCGAGTACATCGGTCCAAACGCGCTCACGCGGAACCCGCTTCGATCGACGCGAAACGCGCCCGTCTTTTCCACCTCTCGCGCGATGACGTCTCGACATTTCCGCGCGGCGTCTTCCGTGGCCATTCCTACTAAAGGCATCACTGCCATAACCTCCCCACCTGCGATTCGCGTTGATATTGTCCTCGTCTTTTCGTTCGTCTTTGCCGCCAAAACAACAACACCGTCGTCGTCGTTCGTCGTCGTCGTCGTCGCCGCGACGCGCGGACCCAGATACAGTTCCATCGTTTTGCCCACAATCGTCTCCTCTTCATCCAGCGCGTATCGCATCGTCAGAGGTTGCGTCGGTGGGTACTGTTCTCCCGTTGCGTTTTCCCCGTCCATGTACATCGTCAGGCGAGCGAGGCCTTCTTCTCTGTTCTCGTACGGCGTGATTGCCACCGCGTGTGGTTCGACCACGCGGATATCGATATCGTGTTTTTCCAATCGAAGCACCGTCGACTGCGGTATCTCGTACGACTTTTCCAATTCTTCCAATTCAATGTTTCTTCTTCTTCTTCTTCTTCTTCTTCCGTTGTTGTTGTTGTTGTTGTTGTTGTTGTTGTTGTTCGACGACGACGACGACGTGCTCCGACGACGAAAACTGTCGTCGCTTTTGAGCTGTCGTCGTCGTCCGCCTAAAGGGTGTTGTACTTCTGGGTGTAGGTGTTTTGGTCTCGCAGTGTGTCGTCTAAGCATCATTTGTATGACGAAGAAAAAAAGCGAGACATTTTTTGTCACAATTTTTATCACATTTTTTTTGTCACAATTTTCTCTCTCTTTTTGACCACCTACTTTTGAGTAAAGGGGTGTAGGGTTTAGACATTTTTTTTTTGTCACAATTTTCTCTCTCTTTTTGACCCCCAAAACGCTTTTGAGTACAGGTTTGGTCGGCATCAGCAGCGGCCAACACGGCATTAGTATAAGGGAAGACCAAGGATGGCGACGACGACGACGACGACTTTTTTTTGTCGCGGGGGTCTTCGACACAAAAAAGCGTTTCGACAACAACAACGTTTTGTCGAACAACGAGGAGGAGTAGTATCATTGCGTCGTCGTCCAAACACACACAGTCGGATGCACACATCGCATTATCGGTATTATTATTGGATAAAAGCAGCTGCGCACCGTGGAGACGAAGAAGACCACCAAAAGCACGTGCACCGGAACGGGCGAGGCTCGGCCGCGTGGAAAAAGACGACTTCGTTTTCGGAGGGGACGACTACCGTTGGGGGTATGTCGTCGAAGTACTCCTCGAAGAATAAAACCTGCGTGGTGGAAGGGCGGCACTTGAAGAAAACGCACGACGGGGAGCGGTATCAATTCGATGGATTGGATTTCAGCCTGAACGAAGGGCAAAAAGTCGCCGTGGTCGGACCGAACGGATCCGGGAAGTCGACGTTGCTCGACGTCATCGGAGGAAAAGAGACACATTTCCAAGGGGATTTGTGGAGAAGGAAAAACAGCACGTTCGTTCTCGTCGAACAAGAACCAGAGTTTGAGGCTTCGATGACGGTGCTCGAAGCGTTGTACTCCGCGAATACGCCGCTGACGAACTTGTTGAAAAGATACGAAGAGATTACGAATAAGAGCAGCAACAGCAACAATAACGACGAATTAACGAAGGTTTTGGAGGAGATGGATGCGGCGAACGCGTGGGATGCCGAGAGAAGAGTGAAAGAAACGTTGAAAAAATTCGGATTAGGGCAAGAGTTTTTCCAGAAAACCACGGAGACGTTATCGATCGGCGAGAAGAAACGGTTGGCGTTAGCCGCGGCGTTAATCGAATCGCCAGATGTTTTAATATTAGACGAACCCACGAATCACTTGTCCGTAGAAGGCGTCGAGTTTTTGGAAACGGCCATCAGGGAAAATAAGAAAATGGCCGCGTTGGTTGTTTCTCACGACAGGGAGTTTATCGATAACGTGTCTACGAACATTTTAGAATTGGACGGGTTTGGTGGTGGTCATCAACACGGTTCTGGCGGATATTCCTCGTATTTAGAAGGTCGAGAAAAGAGATGGCACGCAGAAGCGAAAGATTTAGCGAGCGCGAAAAACACGCTACGAAAAGAAGCCGAGTGGATGAGAAGGCAGCCGAAAGCGCGTTCGACGAAAGAAAAAGCGAGAATTGACCGGTTTTATTCCTTGAGTCAAAGAGCTTCGGAAAAAGGCACGAGAGGGAAAAAGTTGGATATTGGTACGGATGTAAAATCGTCGCGAATGGGTGACGTCGTCGTTGAGTTTGATAACGCGGTTTTGAAGTTTTCGCCCGAAAAAGTTATTTTAGACGGCTTTACCTACGCGTTTTCAAAGAAAGAGAAAATTGGTATCGTCGGTCCAAACGGTGCCGGAAAAACGACTTTTATTAAAACCTTACTCGGCGAGATTCCGTTAGATGACGGTTTTGTGAACGTTGGTGAAACCATTCGGTTTGGGTATTACTCGCAAACCGCTGTTTTTGCCGACGACGAACAACGCGTCTTCGATTACGTCACCGAAGTCGATGCCGACGTCAAAGCGATGGGATACAGAGGGTTCCAAGATTCCAACGTAAGCGCCAGGGCGTTACTGGAGAAATTCAATTTTGGTGGTTCCAAACAAGCCACGCCGATTGGAATGCTCTCGGGTGGCGAACAGCGTCGATTACAGTTATTAACCGTCTTGGCTAAACGACCAAACTTTTTAATCTTGGACGAGCCGACGAACGATTTAGATTTAGATACGATTGAGGTGTTGGAGCAACTGCTCGTCGATTTCGACGGGTGCGTGCTAATAGTCAGTCACGACCGGGCGTTCGTGAATACGGTTGCCGACCATATTTTTGTTTTTGACGGTAAAGGCGGCATTTCTGATTGGAGCGGTTCGTACACTGAGTTACGGGAATACATCCGCGAGACGCAACATGGAGAAACAGACGCAACAAGTAAAAACTGCGTCATCGGCGACGACGGCGCGAGCACGAATACGGAAAAAAATGACGAAGAGTGCGGCTTGGTACTCACTCGAGAAATGGAAAAAGAAGCGCTGAACGCACCAAAAATCATAGCTAAAATCGAAAAAGCCATCGCGGTTATCGACGAAGACATTGAAAAGTTGGACCAAGACATGGTCGAAGCGGAAAACGATTACGGCAAGTTAGCTGAAATCCAGAAACTCAGAGACGCTAAAGTGACCAAACAAGAGGCATACTTCGCAGAATACATGCGATTGGAAGAAGTCATCGAAACCGTCGAATCGATTCGAAACGCGCAGTCAAGTGCAGCGGCGTCGAGATAAAAGTCGAAGATGTACACACTAGACGAATAGCTACTACTATAGAATAAAAATATATACTAAAACGACGCGCGCGCGCCGCTCCGTCGCGTCTCGCGCGCTCGATGTTGACCATCATCCTCATCTGGTGTAGACATGCGCTCTCCATTTCTGTACTACTCTCTCTACTCTGCGTCTGCGTCTGCATTTCCAAAAGTCGTCGTCGTTCCTCCTTTTGCCAGTCTCTCCTTGCCCGCGTGTTTCCCTCGCACCAATTGTCTCTGATAAAACGTTCTCGCCTGAAACGTCTCCTCTCTCATCGTCTCGATCAATTCGCACGTCCGAAATCGTCTCGGCACGTGTATTCCTCTCACCGTTCGGTTTTTCACGAACAGTTTCTCGTGTCTCTTCGTCTCTCCGTCGATGGTGACCACTTCGCAGTTTTCCAAGGTCACGTTCATGCTCTCGTCGCATTCGATCAGGCAGCCTCTGACGACGACATCGTCCCGACATTCGACGACGACGACCGGGACTTTTCGCACCAACGACTGCACGTAACACAGCAACGAGCGCTCCCCGATCGGTATTGGAAGAAGAGAGTTTTGTCCTTTCTTTTTTTTGGGCATCTCTTCTTTTCCCTTTCGGTTGTTTCGTATAATAGTGCTACTCTATTGGTGCGCGTTGTTGTGCGCGTTTGTCTTCTCAGTCGTAAAGCATTTTGGTGTTTTGACAAAAGAAAGAGCGTTTTTGTGACAAAAAAAATGCCGTTTCGTTCCCGAGAAGAGAAGAATTTTAATTGGAAAGAAAAAATGTGAGACCAGTATATATTGTATGTAATGTAAGAACTGGTCTGACGAAAATGCATCACATTTGTATCGCATCAATTTTGTCGCTTTTGTCCGAAACCCACGAGACACATGATGGACGACCAAAACCCTTTGTCCAAGAACGACGACGATTCAGACGACGACGACGAGAACGACGACAGTACTATTATACGAGGAACAGGAGGAGAACGCGCCGAGAGGAAACGTCGACACGTTTCGGCGTTGGAAAAGCGCGAGATTCGGGAGGCATTGGAAAGGAAGATAAAGAATGTTTTAGCGAAGCCGGCGGTGGAACGGACGGAAGACGACGCGCGCGTGTTGGAAGACCACGGGGAGAAAGTGGAGAAAGTGTTGAAACAGATGGAGAAACGAGCGCGTCGGAAAGCGTTGCTGGAAGAAAAAGCGGAAGAAAAAGAAGATTCGAGAGAAGACATCGACGACGGCATCGCAGTCGTGATGCGACTTTTGAAAGACGACGCGAACGGGGCGTTCGTCTTGCACACGGGCGCCGGCATATCCACGTCGGCGAAAATACCAGATTTCAGAGGGAAGAACGGCGTGTGGACGAAACAAAGGAAAGGAGAAGTGGTACACATGCCGAAGTTTGAAAACACGAAACCGACGAGAGCGCACATGGCGTGTAAAACGTTGTTCGACGCGAACGTTCTGAGTAAAATCGTGACGCAAAACGTGGACGGGTTACATCAGAGGTCCGGGGTACCGGATGAAGTCGTGGCGGAATTGCACGGTTCGGTGTATAAAGAGAGATGTTCGTCTTGCGAAAGGGTGTACGTGAGAGATTTTGACGTGACGAGCACGAAACCGAGTCACGGGAAGAATCGACATCGTACCGGGAGAATATGCGAAACGGAAGGGTGCGACGGACACTTGAAAGATACGATTGTGCAGTTTGGAGAGAGTTTAGATGACGAGACGTTGGAGAAAGCGAGAGAATGGTCGAAAGAGGCAAAAATGAGTATTGTTGTCGGATCATCTTTACGCGTGCCACCGGCGAGTACGCTGCCGAGAATGGCGAAGAAACATTGTGTTGTCGTGAATTTGCAGTGGACGTCGCAGGATGCCAAGGCGACACTTAAATTGCACGCGAAAGCGGACGATGTTTTAGTGAAAATGTGCAAACATTTAGGCTTGAAGATACCCGAATACGATCCAATGATGGATAGCGTTGGCAAAAAGGTAAAAGAATGCGGCGAGATTTTCGCGTGCGAGGTAAAAGAAACCGATTGGAATGAGAAAGGGATGGCGATGCGAGATATAGACGAAAAATTAAAAGAAGCGACGACTGGAATGGAGTCAAGCACACCTATAGGCGTAATGGGTAAAACGAGCGCGCGGATTTTATTCGGTGAAGCCGACGGTGGGAAAAAGTTATCGAAAAACGCGAGAGAGGCACTGATTCGAGAAGAGAAACGATTAAAAGAGGAACGAGAAGGCGTTTCGACAAAGAAAAGGAAGAGAAAGGCGCCGTCGAAGAGTTTAACGATGAAACCGAGGTCGAAAATGCCGTGCTTTCCCAGACCTGGAGCGAAAGAAACGCCTTTGACGAAAAACATCCCGCCGGTGTTTGACGCGTCGAAAATCGTGAAAAAGAAACGGACGCCCGTCACGAGGAAGAAAAAAGAGATCGCGGCGTCGAAGATCAAGAAAGAGGCGAAAGAGGCTTCGAAACCGTCGGCGCCAAAAAAGAAGGATAAAATAGAAGGGAAGAAGGATACGAAAAGTGTCGCCGCTCCGACCATCGTAAAAGCGACACCACCAGTTCTGCCGCCGTCGGATGAAGAAATCGCGCGCATGTTGTTCGCGGAAATTAATGGCATGAGAAGACGCGGGTAGATATTTTAGAATTAGTTATTTAGATGTGATCACATACAATCGTCATTACGACTTGATTTTAAGTCGTCTTAAATTGGCCAACTGTAACCCGAGTACACATAAAGCAGCGAGCATCCCGAGAAGAGTGGCGAATGTCTTATTCTCGTCGTCCTCAAACGTATTATTCATCAGAGCGAGTCGATACGATTCTATCGAAGGCGGTTTCACGCGCAATCGCATTGACGTCTCGGAAGATTGTAGAGTTGCCGGATGTGCAACAGATGAGATACGAACGGTAACCGTATCGTTGATGTAACCGTCGTCGTCGTCGTCGTCGAGGTTATGTCGGCCGCTGTACACGTTCAAATACTCCATCGACTCTAAAAGTGCGTTGGCAACGCTTGGCATCGCTTCGAACTCAATTTTCGGGTCACCGCCGCCGTCTCCGCGAAGTAACGGAAGAGATGTCAAGGCGTCCAACGCGGTATCGTTTGTCATAAATATTAAATTTCGAAGCGTAGAATCGATTGAGACGCGCACAGAAAACGCGTCTGAATCGATACCGGCGTTTGATATGGTAACTGAATGAGACAAGTCTACTCGAGACATCCAGTCGACAACATCTTCGTTCTTCTTCTTCTTGGATGGGACGACGACCAAGGTTTTGGCATCCTCGATGTTTATCACGTTGAAGACAATTTGCTTTATTAATGTTACATTTGCACCGCTGTTTGTCGATGCAATACGAACGGTCGCTATATCGCTCCCATGATAATTTTTTACGGGTGCGTACGAAAATCGCGCACACGCGAACACACGGCCGTCTACTTCAATAATACCCGTGTGCATTCCCCTCCAATACGCAGCACCTCGAACTGGAAATCGAACAAAATCGAAATGTTCGTTTCGCCAATCCCTCGGTATCGACAAAGAAGATGTTCGAGTATCGTTTACACACACACGTATGATAGTATCTTCGTCTTCCGTTATATTCAGCAGGATCGTGTTTGCCTTCGTCGAACAAAATTTTGAGAACGTATCGCGCTCCGCGTCTTCTCGAAAAATACACGCCAAAAGCGGAGGTAATAGATTGAACGTCACGCGCATTTTTGCCGAATCAACTTCAGATGTTTGGTACTCCGTTACGTTCGCATCGAAAGGGAGCACGACGAACTCTATAAATGTTGAAGTAGATGACATAGACGCGGTGCGCAGCTGATGTGGAGGATAGTAGCAAAACACACATCTCGCACCGGCACAAAATGTTAAGGCAGAGCTCTCGCATGAACCAACCCGTCCTGCTAAAGGAGACTGAATCAGTGCAATTTTAAACGCATCGTGTATTTCATCCGTGTCAATCACGAGCACTTGAATCTCTCTCTTTTCATACCCGTCATCCTCGACGACAACATCAACGACGGACGGCGTGTTTGTGAGAATCGTTTTGGGCATCCTTTCTCTGTGCCTAGCGTTGTATAGTACTTTCACATCTGATGCATTCAACGTTTCATCATACACCGCAAAATATTTGACGTGCCCATCGAAACAACAATGGTCACCAAGACGTATGAATTTACTCAGTACGTTCGTCGCGGGCGAAGAGTAAGAGGATTGAAACGGTACATTTTGCATCGTTGCTAGACTGAGCGGTTGCCCGTTTACAAACACTTTCACAAGAAGAGAAGACGTGGCATCAACACCATTTGGGTATATGATTTGGATCGAAACCACGAGGGACACCGCTAAATATGATTCATTTTCATCATCATCGGTAGTATTGAGAAGACGCGACGCGTTGGCAAAAACAGGATTCTTTTGAAACATCACATCACTCGGAGCAACGAATATGTACTGTTGACACGTCACGTGCGTTTCAACAACAATCACATCTTTCATGACGTTCTCTATTCCATCCATAAAGTATTTCGGTCCGTACCTGACGCGAAACCTCGGAGGCGTTCCCGGCCATTGGTCGCACGACTCCCTCGCGCCGACCGCGGCGGTCGACGCGTCGTTCGAAACGTAATTCTCAAAACTATCCTCAATCGTCCAAATCGTCGACGCGTTCGACGCGTTCGCTCGACGCATATTCGAGGTTGGTACGTACGTGATCTCAAAGCTCCCACCGCGTTTTTGCACCGTCGTCGCGATACCGTTTCCATCGAACGTCGAGACCATCGAGCTCGTGTTGACGTACAGGTGTTCTTTCGGTTTCAGTTCGACCGAGTGTTTCTTCAAGACGGCATCCACGATCGCCGCGAGCGCGTCGTCGTCGCGTCTCGTCTGCGAACTCTCGTCGTCGTCCTCTTCTTCTTCTTCCTCGTCGTCGCAAAACGCGACTCGTTCTCTTCGTTTCGCGGCGTTCGACCACATCGCCAGCTCTTCTCCTCCCGTGCAACAAAACGTGGGTACTACCTTTTCCAAAACGAAACCAAAGTCCTCTCGAAACCTATTTTGTGAAGCAAAAGGGGTTTGGTCGATGCACCTCTTCTCGCGCATCGCCCACGCCACGCGCGGGAGTAGTACAACCGGTGTCGTCCTCCTCTTCTCCTCTTCTTCTTCTTCGCACCGAACGACGAAGAGCGCATCTCTCTCGTGGTCGCGACACACGAAGACGAGAAAGACGAAGGCCAACACCAACGGAAAGGTCATATTTTTTGTGTTGACTTTTTCCCCTAGTACAAAAATAGAGAAAAGGCTCTCGATTCTTTTTTTTGTTCTCGATTACATAAACACACTTTTTTCGTAAAACCGGAGTTGAACGTACACGCGAAGGAGCAGCAGACGTCTCTTTCTCTGTCGCGTCTTCTTCTCGTGGCAAAGAGAAAAAGCAGAGAGTGGCGAAAAAAAAACACGCGAAACATGTGACCCTCTCGTTACGGACGCGACCCGTCGTTCGAGAGTCGTCTTCTTTTTCTTCTTTGCCTTTTGGGTGCTCACATTTTTTTTTTTTGCTCTCTTTTGGGGTCTCCCCTCTCGTGGGACTCTCGACATTTTTCTGTCCTTTTGGATGGAAGATATGATGGTGAAGTGCATAAAGAAGCGATGAAAGAGCGGAAAAGCAGCAGTTGCGGTCCTTCAACAAAAGCGACGAATCCATCGTCGTCGTCGTCGTCGTCTCGGGGGGAAACGGAAGCCGCTGGCGTCGGCGGCGTCTTTTCCGTGATCGTCTCGTGCGTGAACGAACGCGAGAACATTTCCAAATGCATCGCGTCCGCTCGTGGGACTTTGACGCCGACCAAAACTTCGACGCGACGACGACGAACACGGGTCATCGTCGTGGACGGAAATTCGACGGATGGGACCGTCGACGAGGCGAAGAAATGCGCCGCGCACGCAAAAAAGAACGACGTCAAAGTCGTGGTGAAGAAGAACGAAGAGAGAGGACGAGCGAAACAGTTCAATCGAGGAGGGATGGAATCGATGATGGTGTCGAAAAGAGAGAGCGCGCGCGACGACGACGAACACATTTTGGTGTTTTTACACGCGGATACGACAATGCCGGAAACGTACAGAGACGATATTTTCGACGCGTTACGTAAAGAGCGGGAGAGGAGAGAACGAGAGAGGCTCTTTCCGAGCGCGTGGGGGGTGATTAAAAATGGCTGCTCCAAGCTCGCGCGGCGCGGTAATGCGAAGACGGATGACGCGAAAACGGAAGTGCTACCGTGTTGGGGAGCATTTCCTATCAAACTGTCCGGAGAGCGCTCAAAATGGAGGAAAAATGTGGTTGCTTCGCTGGCGAATTTTAGAACCCGAAGAACGTCTATTCCGTATGGCGATCAGGCGATATTCGTAACCGCGTCGGCGTTCGCGAAACACAAGTTTGACGAATCGAAGACGTTCATGGAAGATTACGAGTATTCGTTGAGGTTGAAGAAAGCATTCGGAAAACCTGCTTTGGTAAGTGAAAAATCGCCTGTGACGACAGATTCGAGACGATTCGAAAGGGTTGGGTTTATGAACACGACGATTATTAATATTTTATGCGTTGTTGGATATCATTTAGACGTTGACGTGGAGACTTTGGCGA
>MDSZ01071832.1_pt1 | contig 16010 bp, 9 predicted proteins | sample 811201 | NCBI WGS metagenome assembly MDSZ01 (sample SAMN05326647, study PRJNA326480) | marine metagenome | isolation source: seawater | place: Indian Ocean: North | collected 2010
CCTGTTGCAGATGTTGTGATTCTGTAGTTGTTTGTGTGAGGGTTTGCGCCATACAAATTCTGCGAACTCGTAGAGTGTCGGATGGTATGACCCTTTGTTTTGGTTTGATCCATGAAACCGACGGTTGCAGCATCGCGGTAGTTCCTACATGCATTATCATAGCGGAACTCTATTTCGTTTGTCACGTCATAGAATACTGCTTGGTAAGTACAGGTATATGCCTGAGTTGTGTACATCATGTCTCTCCATTCAACGACAAACATTGTTGTTGGGTCGCCAACTGTGAAGTTAACATTGGAAATCGATGCGCTGTTTACACCACTCGATACTGTGGAAACGTCTTGGGCAGTGATATAATATTCAATTTGGTCGTTCTTTTCCAAATCTTCAATGTCTGCACTCCAAGTACATTCTGCAAGAATACATTGTGCTCTTGTCTTACCTGATTGTTGTGTCATCACAGTTGCGTTCCAAGCGCCTACAGTTCCACCGTCAGGAGTGATTCTGTAATACATCGTCGGGCCAACGCCTGCTGTAGTACTCACATTCAAACCGCTTGCTGGTTCACCAGCATCTGAAATGACTGCTGAGACTATTCGAGTCTTACTGTAAGAATCTCCCAAGTCTAGGTGGTCAATTACCGGGCCCGAGGTATCGGGCATTGGCTTGACATATGCGGTTGCGTATGTGACTGTAGTCGAACTGCTGGCTCGACCGTAATAGCTGACTCCATGAGCCCATCCTGACCAAACATAAGTTGTAGTACCGGAATAGCCGGTGACGTAGTTGTAATATGCTGAGCATGAGTTTCTCGAGGAATATGGGCTGCGCCAGAAGTAGGTGAAACCACTCGAGCCGATGCACAATCTGTTTGCGTCAGTGTTGCTGGTGGAAACGTTACCAAATCCGAACTCACCCATCATACCGCCGTAATCGACAGCGTTGGCGCCTGAACCGAAGTCAAGAATCCAGTTGGAGTAATATGTACCTTGGTAACCGCTTCGTAATGCTTTACCGCCAGAGAGCGGAGCGTCAATAGTTGGCGCTGAGCCAATTCCAACCATTGCGAATTCCTTCTTACCTGTATCGTAGTGGTACAGTAGATTCATTCCAGGGCCGTTGGTAGCACTAATGGTTAGGTATCCTCCGTCACTGTAATGCATTCTTTCCAAATGCTGACGTTGGTTTGTCGAAGCCATTCCGTTGTAACCAGTTCCTGCGCCTGTTGCATGTTGCATGACCCAGTTACCGTATCGGTAGTAGTTGCTCGTGTAGAAGCAGCCGCTTGAACCGGAACCACAGTTCGAGACATCAAATTCAAAGTAATATTCGTTGCTGATGTTAAAGTGGGTAAATTGGCGGTCAAAGTATCCAGTCGATGGTGGGGTTCGGGAACCTCCAGCATAGACATCTGTTGTCAATATGGTAAGTTTCTTGTCGAGTCCAGCATCGGATTCATCTTCGACTGTGAAGTAGTACGGAGTAGGAGTATTTTGTGCTCCAGTGAGTGCTGGATCGTATCCTACATTTGGCGTAGCGCTAAGGTCTTGATACTTCCAGTAATACTCGACATAGTCTCCTGCAGAGATTGAAGGAATTACAGCCTTGAATCGACAGCTCGAGGTTGACGAAGTACAGGTTCCAATGCTTGTCGCACTTACACTGGTGAATGATCCATTGTTCAACGCGTAGTTGAGTGTAGGTTTGTTAGCAGCGGTTGTATCGACGCCCGACATGTCTGAGAGCGAGGTAAAGAATGTCCTCGAACCTTCAACATAAGATGTAACTCCAGTGTACGGTACAAATCCAGAAGTTGGAGCATCTGTGTCTGTTCCACCACTGTAAACGATATTCATGTACGCATTGTATGTACCTCTGTTGTATCCTTGCAAATTCAAGTATCCGGGGCTTCCAGGAACCTTAAACCCAATTCCAACCGAAGTAGCTCCGGATTGGGCAGCAAGGATCTTTGTTGCAGCTGCACTGCTGGAACAACTGGTAGCAGTGTTACAAACTGATGCGACTTTCCAGCCAGTACCAGGTGTAATTGTGTCAAATTGAGCACTGTTCCAAAGAGAGTTAATCAACCAACGAGCATTGTTGGTGTTGTATTGAGTGCTCGTGAAACTGTATCTTGAAGGGCTTAGAGCACCACTACAGCTTCCAGATGGCATTGTCCAACTTCGGTAAGTTTGTGCATTGCCACACGATTCAAGAACTGTGACAGCGACGCTATTTGCAGTTGTTGCACCAGAACGGTAGTTGTGATATTGGTGGTATGAGATGGAATCAACAGTTGCACCAGTTGGCATTGCGTTCGATGATGTGTAAGTGATTCGGTTGAAAGCAAAGTACTCCTTTGTGTTGCTTCGACCGTTGCGAGTAAGTCCGTAATCACTTCGGTAACATCGGTTGTAATACTTGTAACAGTAACCGCTTCCAGAGTAGTTTCTGTTCACCTTGATGGTTGGGTCGATTGCGAGTGGGAAAACTCGGTCTTCCGACATAATCCATTCTGATTCAACGACTGTTGAGATGATGATTTGTCCATCCATAACTTGGATAATGAAAGTTGCAATGTAAGGTGGTTCATCTGATTCCGAGTTCATTTCAATAACAACAGGCACTGGCATTTCTGCGAGAAGGTCGCCAGATGCAATGTTTCGAATGTCGATGCTCTCTTGAGTTATGACTACATCTTCACCGATCATCTCATCCCCTACGAAGAGCGCATAGCCTTCCGGGAGTATCATTCGTTCGGTGAATCCGAACCAAGCCTGTGATTCGTCCAATACTGGTCGCTCACTCACAATGAGGTTTTGCTTAATCTGATTCGATTGAACAGTATAGTCGAGAGCGAATCCTTCTGAGACAGGATATCGAATCATGTTTCCTCCAACTGCGATTTCATCGTTGGAAGGCCCAGTTAGGTATTGGCTAGGGAGAGTCCCTGATTCGTCAAATGTAACGACCATTGGGTCAATACCCATGTGAATAGGATCTACGAACTGATTCACTTGAACCGAGACACCTTGCGATACTTCAGGTGCGAAGTAGGAGCTGAATGTGTTTTCAGTTACTTCCCAACCATTCGGAGTTGCAATGACATTCGTATTGATGTCAGTCCATTCTCCACTGTCCGCTATGTAGTGAACGGGATTTTGGTGCGTTAGCTGCGCGTATTTCCCGTCCTCTAAGACGTATGTTTTTGTCGTTTGGTCTCTCATGCCGATTAATTCATCGGATGGTTCGTATTCATTTTCAGTCAAAGTCTCTTTCGAATCTGGCAATGCAGGGAATTCTCCCTCAGTTGTGTCGTTTGTAGCCACAAGGTCTACATTTTCGACGTCGTTCGAGACGAACCCAGCCATAGGCATAAGGGTCATCAGAGCGCACAACAACAGCGCAATGCCAATTCCGTTCAAGACAGATGTTTTCTTGGTATTCTTTATTCCCAACATGTCATTCACCCATACGGATTGTATGCAAAGCATCCCACGCCTTGTACCCCTTATAGGACTTGGGGTGCAATAGGTTTGAGATTCGGCCGTAGAGCAGATATTGCAATCAAGATGCTGCAAGCCAAATTCGAGAAGAGTGGTGCATACTATTTGTAAAAAGTAACATTGGAAAATGCTCTTCAAAATATGCCAGATTTGGAATCGTAAAAGCGATCCTCGAAAATCAAAAAACGAGAAATTTATCCAGTTTGAAAAAAAGTTCAAGAGGGGAGCTGAAGGGGCCGTCGAAACGACCCCTTCAGCGGCAATTCCTTAACGGAATGATTTGCTAAAAGTCAAGTTTTGGAATCAGTAATCCCAATCCTTGCCTTCATCACCATCTCCGCCACGGGAGAGGATGAATGCGCCAACAATGAATGCGACGACTACAACGCCACCAATGACGCCCCAAGTCCAGGTCGGGACACCCGATTGAACATCGTCTTCAAGGACGGTGGAACCATCATCAACATTGGTGTTATCTGCATCTCGCTGGTAGTCGATGCTGTTCATAGAACCTGCAGCGATCGAGTTACCTAGGGCATCCACAGGAACTGCAGTAAAGTGGTATGTGAAGGTACCTGCCTGCCAAGTCGAGATGTCGACATCGAGTGTAGTTCCTTGTGCGTCTAGACAAGTGGTTTCACCAATTTCTGCTGCAGTGAAACTACCACGTTGGTAACATACTCGCCACGAAGCAACATCGTCTTGCGAGCCATCTGCAGTCCATGAGACGGTCCAAGTGTTTTGAACCGCTGCGATGGTCAGTCCGGTAGCACTTGCACCACCATCAACAGCGCTGTCTGCAACGACAGTTCCAGTACCAACAGGAGTGCTGCAACCAGCTTCGTTACATACTGCAACAGTGATTGTGTATTCCACTCCATGATCTGTGTTTTGACCAGAGTAGGTGGTCGTGCGTACAGATGAATTGAATGCAGTTTCGTACGCTGAAGTACAGTTTACTGTCTCACAAATACTCACATCGACAGTGTCTCCGTCAAGCATTGTGCCAGCAATGTCCCAGTTGACGATTATTGCTCCACCTTTAGCAGCAGAAGCACTGAATCCGGTGATACTTGCAGAAGGTGCTGCAGCAACATCGAGTGCATCGCCAATCAATACGAGTTTACCATTCGCCAAAACTGGAGTGTTTGTTGGGAAAGTGTAACTGAACTCACTGGTGGTTGCATCAACATCAGTTGCCGAATTTGAGAGGAGTTGCCAAACATTTCCGTTTGTGTACCAAAGTGATGTTGCACCTGTACTCTTTGCAAATTGAACGGACATCGATTGAGAGAGAACGTCGCTCGCTTGATAAGTAGTAGAAGGTGCATAATCCAGCACTGCCACTGAATCATAGTTGCCAGTATAGCCTGGCAATTCTTGCCCAGTCATTGCATCGCCGTCAGTGACAGTCATACTGAAAGGAGTTGAACCCCAGAAGTACAATTGGTAATTCATAGTGATGTTCGAAGCTGTTTCGACACTTGAGGTACCGTCATTCCAAACTTCCATAATGATCTCTTTAGACGATTCGCCGCCGTGGGCATCGTAAGCCTTGAGCGTCACAGCGAAGTTTGTTACGTATTCCTCAAGAACAAGAACTTCACAGATATACTGTTGAACTGCACGTTGGCAACCCGGAAGAGCCTCCCCGTTGTGAACCCATTCCATTTCAATAGATTCAGAGGTTGGGTCGTCGACATCAAAGACATCCGCTGAGAGCGAAATAGGCTCAGGCATGTTGATGTAAAGGTCTCCTTCATTCAACAAATCGAGTGAAGTGATGATTGGAGCATTGTTACGGACAAAGTACGAAACAGAGCGCTCGTTGTTGGACGGCTTATCATCAGTCATCTTGATTGGATGAATTGTGGCTTGGAAGGTATAATCACCCTCTAGGTCCAAATCAACCATTGCGCATGCGAATCCAAAGATTTCTCCTTGTAGCGGCGGGTCGTCACCGGAAACACCACTACCGAGTGGAGCGTAAACCGTGTAGATTGAATCTTCAGAATCACAACTTGTAATATTGTCAATTTGTGTAACAGTCGAATCTGGAGCAGTGACGGTGATGCTTACATTCCAATCATAAACTTCCATAGGGTCACTTCCACGGTGTTCAACTTGTGCTAGCACATATGTTGCTCCAACGTTCAATTCACCATCGTAATTTTCATCAACGGTATTGCTTGCGAAACCGGTACCATCGGAGTTGTATCCTTGAGCAATATTGATTGCGCTTACTCGTATATCGTTGAATACTTGTGCAGAGCCATCAATTTCATCCTCGTCGGTGGATGCATACGCATCGGTGGTTTGTATTTCTTCACAGAAATTTTGGGATGTAGTGTTGTCCGCTAGGAGAACTTCACAAGATACATATTGACCGTACATGGTATATTCCTTAATGCTTGCAACAAGACCGTAGAAGACTTGATTCGAAGTAGATGAGGACTGGATTTCCATAGAACCGTTCAGTGTCCATGTCGATAAAACATTGCGTGTGTCTGTCTGTGCAGTAGCGTTTACATCAGATGTATTTTCAAAGACGTCGACAACAGTTGGAGTTCCTGCATTGAAGAGGTTGGGTTGAGACGTTAGGAGTTGTACGCCATCAGAAGTTTGTGCTTCAAGGACATCTCCAGTCGTTCGGATTTCAACGGATACGTTGCGAGGAGCAAAGGTATCGGAAGCGTTCGTGGTAAGGGTCAATGACCACTGTTTCACGCCGGTTCCGGTTTCGATTTCAACTCCGGAGTCCCAAGCGAGATCGAGTTCGATGTCATACCAGTCAACGACCGACACATATACTTCTTGAGCGTCATTTCCGACATCAACATCATCAGGAGAATCGATAAGGAATTGAACAACATACTGACCACGGTCTGGAATCCAGGTGAAGTCATTGCCAGCTGTTGATGCGGTTCGACCAGTTTGCATGTTGTGCTTACCGTTGTCTAGGGTTGCTCCAGCTGCAAGAGAAGTGAAAGCGCAGAAGTTTGCGTTTGCACAAATGACTTGCTCATTGGACCACTGAAGGTCATTACCGGAAGCATCTTTGGCAATCATTCCAGGATTCCCAGAATCATCAGAAAGATAAACTGTGACGGTATATCCCATCTCAGTGATATCTGCATCGCCGGCATTTTGAATGTATGCGGAGAATGTTGTTTCTTCTCCGACCTTTATTTCGTTACGGCAACTCTGCTGATTGCAGGATGTTTCTTTCGGGCTGGTGATAGCAATCACTTCAGCATCTGCACCAGCACGGGCGCCTGCATCTTCGATTACTTCGGTTTCTTCTAACTCGGCGAAGTCAAAACTTGAGAGTACGCTCACAAGCATCAACGCGACGAGAATCATAGGGGTTATTTTTCGCATATCTATACCTCCGATGGTTCGGTAATACCTCCCACGAAAAGCGTCGTATTTATACTATAGGAGTGAAAATAACGGATTTGATTTTAAATGAACACTTCGTCGTATTTAGAAACATCAGCCCAGTACCCCGAATCATGCGATATTGGAGTATGCGATTTGTAAAAATAACATTTCTACAAATGAAAACTCTTCAAAATCTGTTCTATGAATAATAAGGTTACAATTAATTTTGACGCAATGCCGCCGATGCAGGGATGCTAGCAGCACGGCGAATTGGGGCATAAGTAGCAAGAAGAACAAGCAGCCAACCTCCAATAAACACGTACATCATCGACTGCACGGGCATAGTAAACGACGCACCTTGGTCTTTCCAAAAAGAGGTATACAAAACGCGATGGAAGCCTACGGCAACAAGTATTCCGTTGATCATACCAAGAACACTTACCCATGATACTTCGATAAAAAAGGAGAGAAACACCATGTTTTTCCTGTAACCCAATGCTCGCAAAATACCAATCGATTTACTCCGTTCAGATACCGAACGAACAGTGACAACGCCGATGCCAGCAATTCCAACAATAAGTCCGAGCGCCAAATATCCTTCAAAAATACCTAAAAGGGCCAAGACGAGAGACTGAATGAGCATTACTTCATCAGAAATGACTGAAACCTGAACACCTTTGGCGTTCAATGTTGGAGTCAGTTCCGATTCAAGTTCAGCCGCAGCAAGGCGGACATCTCGGCTTTTTCCCGTTGGAGAAAAATCAATGATTTGTTCATCCTCAAATGACTGCGATGGAACTGCATCCTCAGATATGCTCACGTACATTCTCGTGAGTCTGCCGTCAAACTGTTCAACGACGGCATCGTCATTCATCCAAACCCCTGCCGAAAAGAGATAAGAAGACTGCTCGAGGAAACCTGCAACTTGCACATTTCGGGTATTTCCTGGATTGGAAATGTCAATTAGCGAAATCGAATCTCCAATTGAAAAACTCAGCATTGAAATTCCACTTCCGTCAGCAATGGATTCCAAACCAAACGAAGCATCGAGAATCACCAAATCATCGCGTGAAGCTATTGCATCCCATACATCTTTTTCTTCATCCCCCAGTGACGAGTCCCAAGTATACAATGGCAACCCCCCATGCAATGAAAAATTCTCATCAAAACCTCTCAAGACATAGGGCATACGCTCACCATCAGCATCCTCCAAGAATACTTCACCACGATGTATGTGGGCTATCGAGTCAATTTGACCTGCCATTTCTGCCGAAAGGTTCCAATCAGACACATTCGATGATAGCACAATGGGGCTCGAACGTGAACCGGTCAAGAGAAGTTCGTAATCACCCTCTGCCTCTTCGACAAATGAACTGGTGTAGTTGTCGAATTGTTCGGCATAACCACCCAACACAATCACCGAAAATACGGTGATAGAAAACATTCCCATCACGACTGCCGTCCGAACTGGAGTGGAAAGTGGATAAGCCAGCGACACCGGGAGAACTGGACCCCACTTTTGAGTTAATATCTTGGATTTACCCAAGCGAGAAACAATCAGGGGTGCTGCACTGGTAAGGAGAAGTACCCCCGCTAAAACATCGACAAGACCCAACACGATGAACGATAGTTCATCAGGCTCCATGGATGCTCGCACCGGATCAAAAGAGGAGATTCCAACTGTCCAGATAAGTAGACTAAGTCCGATTACGGCGAGAGTGTTTCTGTTTGAATGTCGCCAAAGTTGCTTCCAAAATCGGCTCCGGCCTCGTAGGTAAAGTGGAAGTTCCCAGGTTACTAACGGGACACTGAAGAACACAAATGCCACACCCGTCAGCATCCATAAGAAATACGAAATCGATGATGAGAAACCAAAAATGAGCAGCAATCCAAGGGTAAGAATTCCTGCACCCAATGCACAAATTTGCAGCAAAATGAGGAGCATTGGTATTCCTTCAGAGCGGGGAACTCGACCGCCTTTAAGCGCGATTAAGATATTCATTCGTGAAGTCCAAAGCGCTGAAAACCAAACGGTGGCAATCGCCAACAAAAAGCCCCATACCGCCCCAGAAAACAGTGAATTCCACTCCCAACCGAAGGTAAATTGGTTTGAGCCTACAGATGCGAACATGTTCTCAAATCCTATGCTGATGAACCAGGCCAGTATCAGTCCAACGACCGCTCCAATCGTACTGGCCAATGCTGAAAGTAGAATTCCTTCCTGTACTGCAAGTGCCCTAACATCCGATTGCGTCACACCCAATGCACGCATTGTTCCCAACTCCGAACGACGAGATTCTGCGAGCATGATGACAATCGTCAAGACAAGAAGAATTCCCGCAACAATGGTGAATGTCCCAAACACCAGAAACATGGCTGCTAGTACGCCAGACGACTCCTCTGCAAGTGCAGCTGCTTCAACTTTAACAGCTCGAATGTTCAAGCTTGCAGCCGAAGCATTGGAATGTTCATCTAACCATTCGGTTATTGTTTGAAGAGATGATTCATCCGACTGATTAAGTGTAAAAAGAAGGAGTGAGCGTTCATCTTTTCCAGCTGACGAAAGAACCTCCGCATCGTTGAGAGAAACCAGGCCAAGAACGACTGAATCGAGTTCTGAAAGTGATTCAAAACCATCGATATCAACATACTCTCCGCCATAGATTAAACGGTGAGCAGTATTGTCTCCAAACGCATATGGAATAAGCCCCTTAACCCATATTTCGCTTTCATTAATCGAGAAATTAAATTCCTGAAGCCGTTCACTGAACAATACTTCTCCATCCTCCAGCAAAGTATCCGATTCGTTACCACCAAAGGAGAGAAACAGTTGTGGAAGAACACCGAAACCACCCGCAGTAGACACGATTGGTATTCGAAGAGATACGACTTGTCCGGTTTCATCCCAACGAAGAAGCCCTTCTTCAGTTGTGCACCAATGTTGTGGTTCAGAAAACAAAGAGATTGAAGCAATTCCGTTACATGTTGGGTGGAGAGGGATTGATGCGATATTTTCAGAGGCATGTGGGATTTGCTCTAAGTTTTGAACTGAGGTGAAATCCACTTGGTGAATCGTTGATGAAAACATTGTACTTGAAAGGAGTCCTTCAATCTGCAAATACAACGTATCGTTTGCAATAGAAAGGTCAGCAGAAAGTATGGTCGTCGGTAAATTGAGGTCGAGGACGAAGGTTTCATGTTCAGACAAATCAAGTGAAAATGTGTGAAGTCGCATTGTAGGCTCTTCATACTCGAGTGCGTACCAACTTTCTTGGTGTGATGCTACAGAAAGAATATCTCCTAATGACTGGAATGAAGACCATTCATCCTCTTCTAATTCACCTTCATATCCGACGACTAAACCGTTGTCAGTACCAAGTATTCCGTACTCTTTTGAAGCATCAAGGGTGAAGTCATTTGCAATTCCTCCATCTTCAATTCGCCAAACCCAAGCATCACCATCACCCTCAATTTGGAAACCAAATCCACTCGGAGAAAAATGCCATAGTCCGCGCTTACCGGGCCAAAGTTCTGTTATTTCAGAAGATGCAAGTGTAACAATCTGTTGATCATTGTGTTCAATCTCGACCATTGGGACTTGCAGAATTTCAAGCATACTAGCGCCAGGAGCAAGGGATGTCAAATTATCCCTTAACCCACGAACAAGTTCTCCGTTCAACCGACCAAGTCCTGTTGTAGACGACAATGTTAGTGAATTGGAATTCGAATCAGTATCAAGTTCCAACCCTACGTCTCCAGCCAAAATAGAATCATCCAGCAGCAACTCCAAATCTTCGATAATCGGTGCAATATGTGAAGCATCATCGTGAGAATCATCGACTGCGTAGTAGATTGTGTTGACGCGCCCCTCAAGTCTTTGCAATGACTGTGCTGTTTGTAAATCGGTAAACAATGCTGGTGACTGAGTTCCTGCTGATGCTCCCTGACCTTGATTGGACACGACAGACAGTACAGTTGCATTGGAATCAATGCGTTGACGTTTCGATTCATTGGTCACATACCAACCAAATTCAAACACATCTCCTGCAACTAAATTCAATTCATCAGCAAGTACGCGATTAATTGCCACATAAGTTGTGTTCGAAAACTGATTCGCTTCCCGGATGTCATTGTAACGAATTCCGTCGGATTGTGAACCGATAACTGGCCAGTGGGCAATGCTGTCAATTGAACTGTTCATTGCCATCCAAGTCACTCCGGTAAGCGATGATTCTAGCCCAGAAATACTTGCTGAGGAGACCAATCCTTGCTGTTGAGCGCTCACTACTGAACGGAGTGAGGAATCGTTCTGAATTCCTTCCCACATTTGATTCCCAATGTTTTCAGATATGGAGACACGCTCACCGATTGATAAATCAAATCCGGAAACGGTAAGGTCGGTTTCCCCCCATGAGCCTTCCACTTCTTGACGCACGGTAGCATCGAGGGAATCGCCGACAACCATCGATGAAGTGATGATGGCAGATGCGACGACTAATCCTGCCATGAGAAGGGCGGACTGACGCTTCCTGCGCACGATGTTTTGTGTTGCTAATCTCCAAACCACTAATCGCTGAGGTACCAAGAGAGGTTGGAGGAGTATGTGGCTGATTATTCCAAAAGCAAGAGCCCCTGCCCAAAGAGTGATTCCAGATACGGAAATCCAATCAAGAAAATAGTACATAATCACGCCATCAGCGGCTGGTCCGAAGACCAACAACAGAATCTTCAGCATTCCTAACTGTTTCCAACGTCCAATACCTATGGTTGAAACACCGCTCAGCAGTGCGATAACAATCACAAGTAAAACGAGTTGGAAAAACAGGACTATTCCTCCTCCGTATGACGTACATCATCGATGATTGAACCGTCAGACATATGCAGAGTTCGTGAACAACGCCGAGCAATTTTGGAGTCATGCGTCACAATCAGGAACGTTGTTTCTCGTTCCCGGTTAAGATGAAGAAGCAGTTCAAGAATCTCGTCGGATGTTGATGAATCGAGATTTCCAGTAGGCTCATCGCAAAGAATCACAGCGGGATTGTGTACCAAGGCTCGAGCAACGGCAACTCTCTGCTGCTGGCCACCGGATAGTTCAGAAGGCAGGTGATCAGAACGGTCACCAAGACCAACCGATTTCAAAGCCTCAAGCGCACCAGAACGTGCTTCGGATGCTGAACTTCCAAGTAAAAGCAAGGGCAGTTCCACATTTTCAACCGCTGAAAGAACCGGTAAGAGATTAAAATCTTGAAAAATGAATCCGAGATTCTCTGCTCGCATCTGGGTTCGTTCGTTATCCGAAATTCCGAACAATGGTTTACCTTTCACCATCACTACGCCCGAATTTGGTTCATCTATTCCGGATAAAATATTCAAAAGTGTGGTTTTCCCACACCCAGAGGGACCCATGATGGCGACCATTTCACCAACTTCGACTTGAACATCGACCCCTCGTACAGCTTGAATGGATGATTCACCAGATGGGTAAATTTTCCATAAACTTGTGGCTTTCATTACCGGTCCCATGCCTTGAGGACAACCGAGTGCGTTGATAAACTACCGCTTCAAAGCATCAACATGAACGCCGAATCAAGTATCGCAGTAAATGTACTCACGTTCGGCCCGTTAGCAGAAACGCTGGGTTGGAAAACCCAAACCACATCAATAACTCAACCTGCTACCGTCGGTAAACTGATTCAACAACTCAACCTCACCAATTGGGAAGAGGAACAACTTCTTTTTGCTGTAAACGGTGTTCAAAGCACGACAAAAACTGAATTAAAAAATGGAGACGAAGTTGCCTTGTTGCCTCCCGTATCTGGTGGTTAGCACAAAAACATCGATTTTGGCCGAAGACTTCAACACTATCCACCTATTCGACAGAGTGAGGAAGAAGTATGATTGGCGGCTTAGGACCACTTGAACTAACAATACTTGTTGGCCTATTTTTTATTTTATTTGGTGCTGAAAGACTTCCAAAAATGGCCAATGCACTTGGTCGCTCCAAAGGTGAATTTCAGAAGGGATTAGCCGATACTTCCCGTACGATTACCGACCTTGAAGCCGGTGGACGCACCCCCGCGCAACGCCTCAATGAACGGGCACGAGCAGTTGGAATCGACCCCTCTGGGATGGAAATCGATGAACTTGAAAGGAAAACTGCTGCACTTGAAGCAATGAATAATTCTGGTGAAGAATAATCAACGTTTTCTCTTCAATTGAAGAGGAGAACCGCACCGTTCACAATTACCAACCTCTCCCGTCTTCGACCTTCCTACATCCTCGGGAACTTCGGTCGTATGCCTGCATCCAGTGCATCTACGGACCCAAGTCCATACCTCTTTTGCACCCTCCGTATCAACCGAAGTGGAGGTATGGCCCGAGAATTTCATTGCGTTCTGCAATCGATAATCATCGGTTACAAGCGGAATCTGTAGACCAAGAGATAAACCGAGTACATCCAAATCAACATCGGAAAGACGAGGTAAATCGCCACTTTTTGCAGCACAACTACGAGCAAGATTCAACCATTCTGTTGTGACTTCTTTCCAATCGATATCGAGAGCCTGCACCAACATCCAACGTTGAGGGCTCACGCGTTCAAGCTCGAATTGCTGACTCACGGCACACACGTTTCCAGTCAACTTTGACACTGGCCAGTGCAAAAGGGCAGCAGTATCAAGCACTCGCATGATTCAATGTACTGAAGAATGCCCTCCTTGAAGTCACCGGACACCCACACCTTAATTGGTAGGAGAATGAAGCCAACTTCATGTCGTGGAAGCAGTCAATTATCGACTTCTTCGACATTTTTGGTCCAGCCAGCCTGGCGGTCTTATCGTTTACCGAATCAATCTTACAACCAATTCCCCCAGACTTGCTGTACATCCCCATGTTGGCAGATTCTATTGGAAATGTTCCTCTGGTGATTTGGCTTTGGCTCACAGTCACTCTCTCATCGGTTGCTGGTTCAATGGTAGGCTATTGGATTGGCAAACGATGGGGTCGTGGATTCATTGGCAAGTTCTCGAAACAATCACATTTGGACAAAATTGAGGCTCTTACCGTAAAATACGGCACGCTTGGAATCTTTATTGCAGCTTTTTCTCCGATTCCATACAAAGTGTTTGGATGGGTTGCAGGAATGGGTGAAATGGAGAAAAAACCGTTCCTACTTGCAGGGCTTTTCGGTCGAGGATTGCGATTTGGACTTGAAGCAGTGCTCATTGGAATTTATGGCAATGCAGCAATTGATGCTATCACTTGGTTCCTTGAGAATGAAATATTACTCGCAGTTGTTATGATTGTCAGCGCAATTCCAGTGTGGTATCTTTGGCGCTGGTGGTCAAAAATCGAAGTTTTGGAAACTGAAACGTGACATGAAAGGAAGCATCCACTGCATCACCGTTCATGCAAGAGCGAATCATTATCAAGGGGTGGTCGGTGGAGCGACTGTCGCTCGTGTGGTGTAGCCAGGTCCATCATAGTGGGTTTTCATCCCGCCGACCCGGGTTCGAATCCCGGCACGAGCACTCCTAGTCAAATGCCTTGCTGTATCGTGGTTTTGATAATCAAAAACGGGTAGGATTTGACCAACCTCAGCACAAACGCCACAAATTATTCGCTGTTTAAACATCGACATTTATCAGTGAATCAGTCATCATCTGTGTCGAACATAGTGAGTGTCTTTGACAACTCCATAGCACGGTTGTCGAATTCAGCACGTTCTTCCTTTGTCAAGCTAGTATCACGTAGCCTTTCTTGAATGTCTTCCAACTCTTCACGGGCATCGTCACGCTGCTTTCGTAAGTCACGGTCTTCGCGAGACATCTGACGCTTAGCAGCCCGTTGTTTGGATTCCTTCGATTCAATCTGTTGGGAAAGCATTTCATCTTCATCGCCAGCAAGTTCAACACTGGTTGGGAATGGAATTCGGATGTGTTCATCCTCGAAGCGCTCATCCAATGACTTCAGCAACCAATCTCGAGTTACCCACTCATCGCTGTAGTCAGCAACCCAAGTGTACAGTCTCAAAACTTTGGCAAAGTCGCCAAGTTCGACAAGCAAAACACGAGGTTCTGGAGCGTCAATAGTATAAGGGCAATCACGTGCGAGTCCAAGCATTATGACCTTCACGTGATCAATGCTTTCTCTGTAATCAACTCCAATATCGACGACGACAGAAATTCTGCGTGCTATTCCATCTCCACCGCCTCGAGCGTGATTAATCAAGGTCGAGGAAATGAGCGTGTTGTTCGGAATAACAACCAACTTTTCATCACGGTCAAGGACTTTGGTCGATAAAATTCCCATCGAAATTACTGTCCCGACCATTCCATCAACTTCAATTCTGTCTCCAACTTCAAAAGGTCTGTCAACTGCAAGCATGAACGAATTGACAATGTTTCCTAATGTTTGCTGAACTGCCAAACCAATAATCAGCGAAAAGACAGCTAAGGATGCAAACAATCCTAAGAGTTCAATATCCAACTCACTAAGTGCCAAATTCAGCCCTACAAAGTAGGTCACGCCTCGAAGAAGGAAAACAATCAAAGGATTTCCTCCCGATACTGTAACACTTGATTTTGCCGAGAAACGTCCAAGTATAACAGGCAGCAAATGCTTGATTCCAGTACTGAGAATCGATGTGGTAGTGAGAATATAAATTACACTGAACAGAGGGAAAAGAGATTCATTAAACTCCGTATTTTGTTCAAGAACCCACAAAAGTGACAGTTGAGTTCCCGCAACGGTAACGAAAAAGTACAGTCTGTTGGAAAGAGGTGCGAGAAGTGCATCATCCCATTTTGCCTTCGAGCGGGTCACGAGATTTCCAAAAGGACGAAGAACGAAATACTTACACGAAAGCAATACTACACCGAGAAGAGCAAAGCAAATTCCCACCTTCGCAAGAGTGCCAAGGCTTTCAATTTGGTCCAAATACTCCTGAACAGTACTCATTGTCCTCAACCCATCCCCAGTTACACCCCTTTAGAAACTTAGCGGTTTAGACGAGTCATACTATATTGAATAGGTCAACCTTGAAATACAACCCCCCTCACCCTTTCATGATTGGAATGAATAACAACGATGGTTTACGGTATTTCCAAGTTCAAGTAA
>MDSZ01170889.1_pt1 | contig 16008 bp, 15 predicted proteins | sample 811201 | NCBI WGS metagenome assembly MDSZ01 (sample SAMN05326647, study PRJNA326480) | marine metagenome | isolation source: seawater | place: Indian Ocean: North | collected 2010
AAAATTTTGAAAGAGAAATTGATCATATGGGGCTACCCAATGATGGCAATAACTTTTGGATATCGCTTTATCTGAGTCCTGTTTTTCAAAATGATTTAGAATTTAGCATTAGATATAATAAATCAATTAGCAATAAATATATAAATGATGGTATTGAAGATAGAATGAAGATTCAGTTTAGTAATTGCTTTAATTTATTTTCAAATGCAATGACTCTAAAATATTATGTTTCAATAGATGGTTACATAAATAGAAAAAATGAATATGCTCTAACTCCAATAGAGCGGTATCCAGTTCATCAACCAGAACAATCTCCGCTTGAGAATTTGTGGATACCTAGTTTTACTTTAATATGCTTTGTTAAAAACGTAGAATTCAGTTATGAAATGTATCACTTAACAAACATTATTGATGACTATTTAAATCGTAATTATGATAGCAATCAAATAGTTTTTAATCAATATTATCCCAGCTTAACTAGGCTAGCTTCATTAGCAATTAAATGGAATTTTTATGATTAATTAATTTCCCAAGTAGCATAATCACCAGGTGCTGCGCCTACCTCAAATAGTTTTTCAATACCATCATATAGAACATAAACACTATCTGGTGCGACATAGTCATTTGTTATACCAAAGAAAATTTGATCATCAATTGCATAAGATGAATATAAATTTGCATTATAATAAGAGTCTTTACTTGCATAATTTCCAATTCTAGCTGATATATTTAATGTCAAATCATTTTGGTCAATAGGAACTATTCCACCTAGGCTAGTTCTATACACTTGTTCTTGATATACCATAACATTTCCACCGCAAACAATACCCTCTCCGTGCTCAATTCCTATTACCTCATCAGTAGTTAAATTTATTTGTGTAGTACCAAAAAAAGTTTGGTACCAATTTTCGCTGTAATATGTTCGGGAAATAAAAAGATTATCGTTGTGGATGATTAGATGTTGAGGGCCTTTGCCAACATCATATGTTTTGATAATTTGGTTTGTAAGCGGATTTATTTTAACAACAGTCGTTCCATTACCTTGATCATATAGTGCTAAATGTGGAACGCTAACATAAAGATTTGTGCCATCTGTAGTTATATCTTCAGGCAGACCATTTAATGATATACTTTGTTCGATAGCAAATGTATTTAAATTTAAAACTTTGATATCTTTTGAATTCCAATTGCTAAAATAAAGTTTATCATTTAATACGCACATCTCCCTGGGACTTGAATTATTTGTTGAGATCGTTATGCCAGGTAATGTTAATCCAGTTTCTGATATTGCGTATCTTTTAATCTCGCTATTGCCATTAATTATAGCATATAAATGATTATTATGTACTAAAATAGATTGTAATACATCACCAATATTGAAAAGCTCTTGAATTTTTTCATTATCTTTAAATACAGATATTGAACCATTGCTCTGACCGAAATTGCCCTCGCTTGCTATAAATAATAAATTGCTAGAATAATTATTATCTGCGGTAGATGCATCTTCACAATTATAATTGAATGCAATTACTCCTGTTAAAATAAATAGCTTTATTTTTGATATGATAATTTTAGAAGTATTAATGATTTTTGTATGTCTTTTCATGACTTTTCTCCCGAAAGTTGTTAAGTGATTATAATTTAACTAATCAAGGTATCCTGACTTATGTAGTGACATCTAATTCCACCTTCTCTCCAAATTTGGAAATGGCAATAATAAATTAGTATTCTACAAATACAGTAGCGGGGACTGTGTCTGATTCAAACAGACTTCCCTTTGATAAGTAAATTTTATAATTGAATTTAAATAAATGTAAATCATAAAAAAACATTGTATATGATATTTATTTTATTATCTATTGTTAAATTTTATTAAGTAAACAATTATTATGTTAGAGTAAATGATAAGAAAAAATTTTGTAATAAGATCTCTAGTCGCACCATGCTATTCAAAACCATCTTTTTCTTCTTCAAAAGTTACTGAAGCTGTATTTGGTGAAACAGTTGAGGTTCTTGAGGTTAAGGATAGTTGGATTCATATAAGACAAGAAGATGATTATAAAAGTTGGCTGAAAAGCTTTTATGGTACTTTTGAACAGCATTCATTTGACTGTGATCATATTGTCATTGATAAATATCCATTATTATTTGGCAACAAAATCTTTAAGCAAAATCAATCATATAAAACTATTAATGGACATAATTATAATTTTATTAAAGAACCCGTAAGGATTGGTACCGTAAATAATTTTAAACAAATGCTTATTTATGCAAGGAGTTTAATTGGGTGTCCTTACAGATGGGGCGGGAAAACATCAGGAGGATTTGACTGCTCAGGATTTGTTCAGACTGTGTTTTTATTAACTGGCTTGTTGCTACCAAGGGATTCTTGGCAGCAATCAGAAAAATTTAATCATACTATAATTAATGGGGAAATAAGTAAACCTGGTGATCTGCATTTTTTTGGGATTGATGGTAAAATTTCTCATGTTGGTATTTCTACTGGAGGTTACAATTTAATTCATTGTCAAGGATGGGTTAAGGAGGAGTCTTTTGAAAATATAGATTCTGCAAACAAAAAATTGGCAGATATGTACATGCATACTTGTTCAGTTGAATTAAATTCAGCCTGATGAAAACAAAATTTTCTAATCATAATTTATTGAGTAGCGCAGTCCTTGTTTTAAATGCGAATTATTCTCCAATGACTGTCTGTACTGCTAAAAGAGCTATCTCACTATATTTTTTAGATAAAATTGATATATTATCAAATTATAATGAAAGGATTAGTAGCCCATCTTTATCATTAGAGCTACCAAGCGTCATAAAAATAAGGACGTATGTAAAAAATAATAATATGGCAGTTGAAATTAGTAGAAAAAATGTGCTTGTAAGAGATAATTATGAGTGTCAGTATTGTGGTAAAAAAAGTAAATCTTTAACGGTAGATCATATTATTCCAAAATTTAGAAATGGGCAAGACACTTGGGAAAATCTTGTCGCTGCCTGTAAAAATTGTAATCAGGCGAAAGGTGAAAAAACTCCTGAAGAAGCAAATATGATTCTAAAGAGAAAACCAAAAAGACCAAATAGAATTCATTATTTTCAAAGGTTAGTTAAGCAAAAGCAAGCAGATTGGCGGCCTTATTTATTTATGGAACCTTTGAACTAATATCTTATGAGTAAAACTAAAAAGAGAGTTTTAAGTGGCATTCAGCCTTCTGGGAAATTGCACTTGGGGAATTATTTTGGTATGATGTCTAGGATGATTAATTATCAAGATGAAAACGATTTGTTTTGTTTCATTGTTAATTACCATGCACTTACAACTATTCAAAATAAAACTGAACTTAAAGAAAATACTATAAATGCTGCTTTGGATTTTTTAGCACTGGGTATGGACCCAGAAAAGTCTACTTTTTGGGTACAGTCAGATGTGCCACAGGTTACAGAACTAACATGGCTTCTATCAAGTATGGCTGGAGTAGGCCTAATGGAGAGATCTACATCGTACAAAGATAAAATTGGAAAAGGATTAAGTCCTCATATGGGTCTTTTCTCATATCCAATATTAATGGCTGCTGATATTTTGCTTTATGGTAGTCATATAGTACCAGTTGGTAAGGATCAGAAACAGCATCTTGAAATTACTAGAGATATTGCAATTAGATTTAATAATACCTATGGAAAAGATATATTAGTAGTTCCTAGTCCTGATATTAATGAGGATACTATGTTGGTTCCAGGTGTCGATGGTCAAAAAATGAGCAAATCATATGGTAATACCATTCCTATCTTTGCTAATGAGAAATTAATTAAGAAGTCAGTTATGTCTATTACAACCGATTCAGCTGGTATTGATGAGCCAAAAGATAAAGATACACCATTATTTAAAATCTATTCTTTATTTTTAAGCTCTGAAGAAAAAGACATTTTAAATGATAGGTATGATACTCCTGGTTTAAAGTATGGTGATTTAAAAAATGAATTATTTGGTAGGATAATTGAGCACTTTTTACCTTATAGAGAAAAAAGAGATTATTTATTAAAAAATATTGATTATGTGTACAGCTTGCTAGACCATGGTAAGGAAAAAGCTTCCAAAGTCGCGGATGATTATATAAAAAAAATTAGAGAAGCTATGGGGATTAATTATAAAAATGTATAAAGTTCAACTTAATAATTTTGAAGGACCTATAGATCTCTTATTATATTTTATAAGAAGGGATGAATTAGATATATATGACATTCCGATTTCTAGAATTACAAAAGAGTTCATTCATACAATTGAAGAATGGGAAAAGATGAATTTACATGTGGCTGGGGATTTTATAGTAATGGCTTCTACTTTAATGCGAATTAAAGCAAAATTATTACTTCCAAGGCCAGAGTTGGATAATGAGGGAGAAATTATTGATCCAAGAACAGAATTAATTCAGCAACTTATCGAATATAAAAGGTTTAAGAATGCTGCAGAGCTTTTAAATAATCTGTCTATCGAACGAGAATCAAACTTTCCGAGACAGCATAACCACATAATCCCAGATGAAATATCCGATAATAAAGAAAACATTATAATAAACGCTTCCTTATTTGATTTAGCTAGAGTATTTAAAAACGCAATTGATAATGTGCCTGTAGTATCTCAATTTGAATTATCTAGGGAGCCGGTAAAGCTTGAAGAACAAAAAGATTTTATCTTTAAACATTTTGATGGAGATGGAAGGTTAAAATTTTCAACTATTTTAAATAAACTCGATTCGAGAATGAAGATTGTTGTAACATTTTTAGCAGTTTTAGATTTGGTAAGAGAAGGATTATGTAATATTAATCAGGATGAGGTTTTTGGAGAATTAGAACTTCAAATAATTACAGTTGCTTAATTAATTATGAAAAATGAAGAATCAGATAAAATAATTGAATCTCTACTCTTTGCTAGTCCAGATCCTTTGAGCCAAAAATTGTTAAATCAAGTTTTTGATAAGCCAACACCTTCTATAAATGAAGCTGTAAAAAGACTTAATCAATTTTATCTAAAATATGACAAGCCATATTATGTTGATAATATTGCGGGGGGCTATCAACTAGTTACTAAGTCTGAGTTTGATATCTGGATTCGTAGGCTCCTTGGGAGATCAAATAAGCTAATTCTATCATCTGCTGCTTTAGATGCATTAGCAATAATTGCTTATAAACAACCTATTGGGAGGTATGACATTGAAGCAATTAGAGGAGTAGATTCATCTGCTGTTATAAAAACTCTTCTTTCCAAAAACTTAATTATGATTAGAGGCCGTGGTGATGGACCAGGTAGGCCATTACTTTATTCAACTACAAAACTTTTTTTAGAAAAATTTGGTCTAAGCAGGCTTTCAGACATGCCTAAGTTAAAGGAGGTTTCAGATTTAATAGAATCTGACCCGAGCCTTGGCGAGCAAATTACAGTTTTTAAAGAAGAGAACGATACACTGGATACTAATAGCGCTAGGGAAGAGGATACGATTGAGATTAAATAAGTTTTTAGCTAAATCAGGAATTGCATCTAGAAGGAAATCAGATGAGCTAATAAAAATGGCAATGACCACAGTAAATGATGAGATAATCTTGGACCCAGCTTTCAATGTTAAAGATTCTGATGTAATAAAATTTGATGGTAAATTGCTCAAAATAGATCAAGAAAAAATTGTTATTTTGTTTCACAAGCCAAAAAATGTAATAACCTCTGTTACTGATCAATTTGGGAGAAAAACTGTCATGCATTTTATCAAATCAGATAAGCGTTTAGCTCCAATTGGTAGATTGGATAAAGATTCTACCGGTTTACTTTTATTAACAAATGATGGTGATTTACACCAGTATCTAACACATCCGAAAAATCAGATACCAAGACAGTATGATGTGTTAATAGAAAAAATTATAGATCTTCAAAAAATAAAACGAATAACTAGAGGTTTAAATATTGGAGATGGCGAGATAGGAAGAGCTAAAGTAATTAACCAAGTGATAGTAAAGGGTAGGTGTAAAGTCAGATTAGAGCTCAAACAAGGAAAAAAAAGAGAAGTAAGAAGAATTTTTAGATCAGTTAAAATTAAATTATTCAGCCTACATAGGGTTAGTTTTGGTAATTTAAAATTAGGTAATCTTAAAGTTGGTGAGTTCAGGTATTTAAATCAAAATGAAATTGAAAGATTAAGTGCATAATTATGAATATGAATTTTCATTTTTTGCCTATGATCAATATTTCTTGTAAGTTCGCCGGCTTATTGAGAGTTAAAAAAAATGATAGTTGCTATTGATGGACCTGCTGCTTCGGGCAAAAGCACTGCAGCAAAAGGCGTAGCTAAGGCACTTAATATCACGCATCTTGACACTGGCGCGATGTACAGAGCAGTAACTTATGGTTTATTAAAAAATAAAGTAGGTTTTAATGATTTAAGAGGAGTTGAGACTTATTTGTCAGACATTAATTTGAAGTTTTTTAAAAATAATAAAATTACAGCTTTATTGCTAAATGGTTTAGATGTTTCGAAAGAAATAAGATCTAATAAAATAAATAAAAACGTTAGTGATGTTAGTGCTATCAAAATTGTTAGGAAATTTATGGTCAAAATTCAAAGAGAAATGGCTGAAGATCTTGATTGTATTTTGGAAGGAAGAGATATAGGTACAGTTGTTTTTCCAAATGCAGACTTTAAATTTTTTTTTATTGCTAATGAAGAAATTAGAGCAAGTAGAAGGCTTAATGATCTAATAACTGTTGGCGATAAAAATTCGAATGAATTTGAAAGTGTCTTGAGAGAATTAAAGATTCGCGATCATAAAGATACTACTAGAAATTATTCTCCTTTAAAAAAAGCTGATGATGCTATACCGATTGATACAACATATTTGACTATTAATGAAGTAATTGATAAAATCGTAAACACAGTTAACCAAAAAGGGCATTATAATAATGTTAAATGAAAAAGCTAATGAAAATACAGTTGAAGAGGTAGAAATTTCTCATTCAGATGAGGATAATACCAGTGTTAATGATCCTGCACCTTCTGTTGAAAAAAAAGAAATTAAAGACTACTTAAGTAATTCACTATTTAAAGATATCAAATCTATTAAATCAGATGACTTAAATGAAGAAAATAAAGATTTATCAGAAACTGAACAATTAAGTAAGGCATATTCTAGTACTCTTGGTGATATATCTGAGCAACAGTTAATAGAGGGACGTGTTGTCGGAATGAATGAAAGAGATGTACTTATAGATATTGGTTTCAAGTCAGAAGGGTTAGTTGATAGAAACGAATTCAGTGAAGATAGCCTTCCTTCAATTGGTGATCAGGTAGAGGTTTATTTAGAATATCTTGAGGATTCAAGTGGTAATACGATCTTATCTAAGGAAAAAGCTGATTTTATGCTTAGATGGAGTAGTTTGAAGAAGGCTTTTGAAGAAGAAGAGATAATAAAAGGTAAAATCATTAGAAGAATTAAGGGCGGTATGATTGTTGATTTGGGGGTAGTTCAAGCATTTTTACCAGGTTCTCAATTAGATGTTAGGCCAATTACTGATTTTGATATTTATTTAGATAAAGAAATTGATTTAAGAATAGTAAAGTTAAATGAGGCAAGAAAAAATATTGTAGTCTCCCACAAAATGATTATCGAAGAAAGCTTAGTTGAACAAAGAGAAGCATTGTTTGAAGAAATTGAAATTGGTTCAATTATGGAGGGTAGAGTAAAGAATATAACCGATTTTGGAGTATTTGTTGATTTAGGAGGTATTGATGGTCTTTTGCATATTACTGACTTGTCTTGGGGAAGAGTTAATCATCCTTCAGAAATGATAGAATTAAATGATGATATTTCAGTTAAAGTAATAGAGTATGACGCAAGTAGAAAACGAGTTTCTTTAGGTCTTAAACAGCTTACTCCACATCCTTGGGAGGAAGTTGAAGTAAAATATCCAATCGGATCCATTGTAAAAGGTACTATAGTTAGTTTAACAAATTATGGTGCTTTTATCGAAATTGAACCAGGTGTTGAAGGTTTGATTCATGTTTCAGAAATTTCCTGGACTAGACATATCAAAAATCCATCTGAAGAGTACTCTATGGGAGATCGTGTAGAGGCAAAAGTGATTTCAATTGATACTGAAGAAAGAAAAATTAGTCTTGGAGTTAAACAATTGACTCCTGATCCATGGGATGAGATTGAGAAAGAATTCGAGGTTGGAAGTAAATGTTCTGGAATCGTTCAAAATTTAACCCAATTTGGTGCATTTGTTGAACTTAAAGAGGGGATTGATGGACTAGTCCATATATCAGATCTATCTTGGACAAAAGTTATTAATCACGCAAAAAACTTTTTAGAAAAAGGTCAAGAGGTTGATGTGATTATTTTAGAAGTTTCAAGAGAAAATAGAAAGATTTCACTTGGGATAAAGCAGACACAGGATGACCCTTGGCAAAGTATTACAGAATTTTTTGAGTCTGGTAAAGAAGTCAGTGGTGAGATTATCAGGATTTTAGATAAAGGAATAATTATTCAGCTTGAAATGGATGTTGAAGGTATAATACCGTTTGGGAAAATGTCTAAAAAGGATAGGAGATTATTGGCTAGTCAGTACGAAGTTGGCGCAAATTTATCAGGTATAGTTATGAAAGTGTCGCCTGAAGATAAAAAGATAATTTTATTTAAAGAAGAACTTGCTGGCAAAGGAAGTACTCAATCCGCTGCAGATGAAGTAAAAGATTATCTTAAAAATCAAAATATTGAGACAGGCGGGAAAATTGATATCCCTAAAGAACTTTTAGAAAATGCAAAGGATGCTGAAAAAGAAGAAAAGCCTTCCGAGTCTAATTAAATTATGACTTAACATATAGCCATGTTGGCTTAATAAGTTTATGAGTAAAATACAATTTTTTAGAACATCATTCAAAAATATTGTATTTCCAATAGGAGCGTTTTTATTAGCTATATTATTGTGGCTTTTTGTGATCAGTGGTGATCAATACACTATGATGATAGATGTCCCAATTGAGGCCAGAAATCTTAATGCTCAAAAAACATACCTAGAAGAAGTTCCTAGTTATGGCTCAATTATTTTAAAAGGTAATGGTAGGGACTTGTTTAAAAGTTACATACTTCAAAATTATTCAGAATTTAAGTTGGTCCTTGATTTAGATGGTATTTCCCAAGAATATGAATTTATTTTAAATGAATATTTTGAAAAAAATCCGAGGAAAGTAGTCTTGCCCCCATCTTATGATGTTGAGTTTGTTGAAGTGGTTTATCCCAATAGAATCAAAATAAGATTAGATGAAATAATGGATAAAAAAGTTCCAATTATTTCTAATGTAATAAAATCAATTAGAGAAGGATATATTCAAGTTGGTGAAACAGAACTTAGTCCGGATAGTTTAACAATTGTTGGACCGATGGTAGAATTAAGTAAAATAAGTGGTGTTTATACATATAGTGATACTCTTAATGATCTACATAAATTTTATAAGAATAAAATTAATTTGATAAAAACAAATAAATTAATTAAGTACTCAACTAGCAAAGTAAATTATTTTATTGATGTACAATCTATAAGTGAACGAATTATAGTTGACATACCTATAAAGGTAATAAATAAAATAAAAAATATCAGAGTTTTTCCATCTCCTCAGACAGTCTCATTAACTATTGTAGGAGGTGTGAACCAAATTGCAGCAATAAAATCATCAGAAATATCTGTAGTGGTAGATTTTAATGATTGGGAGTTAGAAAAAAATTTTTACCGTCCTTCTGTTTCTATACCATTTGAAATTTTAGATTGGAAGGACTTATCACCTCGGACTATTGAGCTGGGAGTTGCTAGAGAGTCTAAATGATAGTTTTAGGAATTGAAACATCTTGTGATGAGACTGCTGTATCTATTTGTAGTAATGGTAATATTTTATCAAATATTGTTGGTTCTCAAATCATTCATTCTAAATTTGGTGGTGTAGTACCAGAAATTGCTTCTAGAGAACACGAAAGGTTAATAAGTAGTTTAACTAAGGAAGCGATAACAACTGCAAGGATAGAAATTAATGATATTGAAGGTATAGCTGTTACAAATGGCCCAGGTTTGGCTGGTGCACTACTTACAGGCGTTAGCTTCGCTAAAGGCTTAGCAGCCGGTTTAAACATTAATATAGTATCAATAAATCATTTGGAAGCACATATTATCGCAAATTTACTTGACAGGGGTGATATCACATTTCCCTTTTTATGTTTACTTGTTTCCGGGGGGCATACTCAACTATGGTTAATAAATCAAATAGAAGATTATGAATTACTTGGCGAAACTAGAGATGATGCTGCAGGGGAGGCATTTGATAAAGGGGCAAGAATTCTTGGTTTAGGCTACCCTGGAGGTCCTGAAATAGAAAAGTGTTCAGAGTATGGAAACAGCTCTTTAATAAATTTCCCAAGAGCTTTGATAAAAAGTAAAAAAATTGAATTTAGTTTTAGTGGTCTTAAGACTTCTCTGCTATACTTTATGGATTCTTTTGAGGAAAATAAGGAACTTAAAATAAATGACGTTGCGGCTAGCTATCAGAAAGCAATAATTGATTGTTTAATATCTAAAATCAGTTTAGCTGTTGAGATAACGGGTGTTAAAACCATTGCAATAGCAGGTGGTGTGGCTAAAAATAAACAATTGAGATATGCAATTGATAAAACACTTAGAGATTGTGAAATTATATTGCCTGATCTTAAATACTGCACAGATAATGCTGCAATGATAAGCTATCTTGGAGAAATAAAATTTAATTTGGGTAGATGTTCTGAATTTGATTTTAGCATCATCCCTAATTTTAGTTCAGATCAAATTTGAATTTAAATTTTACTCAATCATCAAGCATAGCTCCTATTTTAATAATAGTTGCGGTGGTTATATTTTATTTTTCCTTTAAGAATTTAGCATTCATAAGAAAAAATCCTATTTTTCTTATCCTTCGATTATTGATTTTAGTTTTTTTAATTGCACTCCTTTTTGATCCAGTGCTTGAGAATAAAGTGAATATAGAAAAAAAATTGAATTGGCATTTATATCTAGACAATTCTTTAAGTATAAAGTATCATAAAAAGCCTTCATCAATAGCGTATAAAAGTGGTGTGCAAAGATTTTTATCAAAGTTGAGAGAAAAAGGTGTCAATGTTGAAACATTTTATTTTGGTTCTGCAATTGACACAATGGAAGATATATCAAAAATTAAATTAAATGCTAATTCCACAAACATTGGTTTAGTTTTTAATAAAATAGTCAATGATTTTAAAGAGGATTTAGCTGGAGTTATAATTTTTACTGATGGTCAAATAAATCAAGGTCTTCCTATTAAAGAGTTTTATAACTTAGGTTCAAAAATTCCAATAAATATTGTTGGTATAGGAGATACTGATCCAATGCTCGATGTTTTTATTAAATCTATAGATACTCAACCTATTTGCGTAAAAGGTGATAAAGTAGATATTGATGTTATAGTTTCAAGTGTAGGTAAAATTAATGAGCGGGTAAATGTTACTTTGTTTGATGCAAAAAACAAGTTGATTGGATCAAAAATAATCAAAATTAGTGGCAATGATGCAAATGAAATTGTTCGTTTTCAAATAACGCCTGATAAAATTGGTAAAAATATCTTTATAGTAAAATGCAGTGCATTATCAGATGAAATAAACATACAAAATAATCAACAAAAAATTACTATGCATGTTATGAAAAATCTTTACAATATAGCCTTAGTTACAGGTGCCCCATCTTACAACACAAAGGTTATTAAACGATTTTTATCAACAACAGGTAATAATAAGGTAGATCATTTTATCATTGATGAAAAAAATTTTAATAATAGAATAAAAGATTTTTTGGAAAAAAAATATGAAGTAATAATATTTGATAATAATCCTGTATCATCGAATGCTAAAAAATGGGATAGTATTGTTAGAGTCTTTGCAAAAAAATTAATATCTCACAATTCAAGTTTTTTCATTGTCCCAGGTCCTGAAATTGATGTCCATTCATTAAATAAATATTTAAAAATTATTGATTTAGAGGTTGGAAAATTATTAGAGAAAAGAAAAGACAAAGTACAATGGAAATTTTCTGATTCTTGGTTTGAATTACAAGCAATTAAAAACAAATCATCCATTTATAATTACAGCTCATATCCGCCTCAAAATCCCGCTTTTATGCTAGTTAATGATTCAAAAAATAAAAGTAATATAGTTTATGCTTCTTATCTAGATAATGGAAAAGAAAACTCGCTGTTATTGATTGGTGAAAAAAAATCTATACGTTATGCAATTTGGAATTCTATTAATTTTGCTTCGTTAAAATATTTTACCACAAATTCTAATGTTGATTTTTTGTTTGAAAATTCTATGAAAAAAATAATCAGTTGGCTTAAAAAGAAAAATAACAAGAGTGATTTTGTATTTAGGACAGATAAAAACTCTTATCAGCATGGAGAATCAGTATTGTTAAGTGGCATATCATCAGATATAAATAACGATTTTATAATAAATGATGGAATAGTCGAATTATATCAAAATGGAGAATATATTTCTTCTAAACCTTTGTTCTTTGATTTGAATGAAAATGTATATAAATCAAATTTTTGGGCTCCTAAGCCTGGTGACATTGAATATGTTATAAAGTTAAATAAAGGCTTAGAGAGTTATCAAGTAAGCAGTGGTCTTTTTAAAGTTCAAGAAAGTCATATAGAAATGAATAGAATATTCTTAAATGAAAATAAGTTGATAAGCTTAAGTGAATCTACAGGTGGAAAATTTAAAAGTTGGAAGGAAATGGATAGTTTAATAGATTATATTAATAATGTTAAACAGGAAGAATCCTACGTAGCATTTTTTAAACTTAGATATAATTATTTCTATCTAAGTTTTTTGTTTATTTTATTTTTTGCGGAATGGTTTTACAGAAGACAGGCAGGTTTAAACTAATTTTTTAAAAAAATATGAAAAATATAACTATTATAGGTGCTGGATATGTAGGCTTGGTTACTGGATCAGGTCTCTCTGAATTTGGTAATAGGGTCGTTTGTGCAGACATTGATAAAAATAAAATTTTAGATCTTAATTCAGGAAAAATCCCAATTTATGAACCTGGTTTAGATGAAATTGTAAATAGGAATGTAAACAGTGAGAGGTTGTCATTTAGTTATGATATCCCAGCATCAATAAAAAATTCTGAGGTCATTATAATTGCTGTTGGTACGCCACAAACAGAAAAAGGTGATGCCAATATGTTCTATGTCGACTCAGTTGTTGATACAATCGTCCAAAATCTAGATGGTTATAAAATCATTTGTACTAAAAGCACTGTTCCGATAGGTACTGGCAATAAAATTATAAATATTTTAAAAAAAAGTTTTAGTGAAGGTATTGATTTTGATTATGTATCAAATCCTGAGTTTTTAAGGGAAGGTTCTGCATTAAAAGATTTTCTTTGGCCTGATAGAATAGTAGTCGGTACCACTAGTAAAAAAGCTTATGGAATAATGTGTGACATTTATAGACTATTATACATAAATAGGAACCCTATAAAACATACAAATATTGAAACAGCTGAAATGATAAAATATGCCTCAAATTCATTTTTAGCGTTAAAGATTAGTTATATAAATGAAATTGCCAATCTTTGTGAGTCAGTAGGTGCTGACATACATGATGTTGCTAGTGCAATGGGACAGGATGGTAGGATAAGTGATAAATTTTTACATCCAGGGCCTGGGTTTGGAGGATCATGCTTCCCCAAAGATTTAGAATCTTTGAATGCTATCTCAAAAGAAAAAAATATAAAAATGGAAACTTTGAATGCTGCAATTAATGCAAATAAAAATCAAAAAGAAATTATGGCCATTAAACTCGAAAACTTGATTGAGGGTGGCATAGAAAATAAAAAGATAGCTGTCTTAGGTTTATCTTTTAAAGCTAATACAGATGATGTCAGAGAATCATCTTCCATAGATATTATTAATTTTATTTTAAAAAAAGGCGGTATTGTTAGAGCATATGATCCAATTGCAAATCATTCTATGTCAAAATTTTTTCGAGAAATATCATATTTTGATGATGTATATGATGCTATAAATGGATCTGATGGTTTAGTAGTTATGACAGAATGGAATGAATTTAGAGCACTTGATTTGCCTAGAATAAAAAAGATTATGAATAATGCTTATATTTTAGATACGAGAAATATAATTAGTATGTTGGAACTTTCAAGATTAGGCTTTGTATATGATAATGTTGGAAGGGTAAAGATTTAACATTGGTTTTTGAAGAACAAGAATTAAAGGGTATTTATATCATAAGTCCCGATGTATACTATGATGATAGAGGCTATTTTTTTGAGTCTTTTAGAAATTTTGAATTTGAAGAAAAGTTAAACTGTAGTTTTGTTCAGGATAACGAAGTTTTTTCAGAAAATAGAAATACAATTAGAGGCTTACATTATCAAATGGACAAACCTCAAGCAAAATTGCTTCACGTAGTCTCAGGTGCAATAAAAGATGTAGTTGTGGATATTAGAACTAATTCTAATACTTTTGGTAAAAGTTTTTCTGTAAACCTTAGTCAAAAGAATCATAGAATGTTATTTATTCCTGAAGGCTTTGCTCATGGATATGCGGTTTGTGAGGATAACACTATAGTAAATTATAAATGTACTAATTATTATAATCCTATGGCACAGTACGGCATTAGATGGGATGATTCAGATATTAATATTGACTGGGGAGTGACCAATCCAATTTTATCAGAAAAAGATAATTGTCTTCCGTCTTTAAATGATCAAAAAATTTTGCCCAAGCAATGAAGAATATTTTAGTTACGGGAGGTTGCGGTTTTATAGGCTCAAATTTTGTAAAACATTTAATTTCAAAGAAAAATTACTACCCTATTATAATTGACAAATTAACATATGCTGGAAATCTAGACAATCTAAGCCAAATTAGTAAAAAATGTTTTGAATTTATCGAAGGCGATATTTGTGACGAGAAATTAGTTTATAATCTTTTTAAAAAATATAATCTTGAAGGTGTATTTCATCTTGCTGCTGAGAGTCATGTTGACAGATCAATTGACGGGCCTATGGTGTTTATAGATACTAATATCATCGGTACTTTCAATTTATTGCAAGCCTCTAGAGCTCATATTAAAAGGAATAAGCATAATTTTAAGTTTATCCATATTTCTACTGATGAGGTCTATGGAGATCTTGGGAGGGATGGATATTTTGATGAAAACAGCTCTTATAAACCAAATTCACCATATTCCGCCTCCAAAGCTGCTTCAGATCATTTAGTGAGAGCTTGGGGCAGGACTTTTCATTTACCTGTCATCATAACTAATTGTTCTAATAATTATGGAGCTAACCAATTTCCTGAAAAATTGATACCTCTTATGATTATTAATTGTTTAGATTGGAAAAAGTTACCAATTTATGGTAATGGTAAAAATATCAGAGATTGGTTGTATGTTGAAGATCATTGTATTGCATTAGAAACAATTTTTTCAAAAGGTGATGTAGGAGAGACTTATAACATTGGAGGTTCCAATGAAATTAAAAACATAGATATTGTGAAAATTATTTGCGACATAATGGATGAACTAAAACCATCTAAAAATGGTAGTTATGCAGATTTGATAACTTTTGTAGATGATAGGCCCGGACATGATAAAAGGTATGCAGTAGATTCAACTAAACTTCAAAACACCTTAAAATGGAAGCCCAGAGAATCATTTCAATCAGGGATCAAAAAAACAATTGAATGGTACTTAAGTAATGAAAATTGGTGGCGTAAAATTCAAAAAAACAATTATAATCAACAAAGATTGGGATTAAAAAATAAATGAAAGGCATTGTACTTGCTGGAGGTAATGGAACTAGACTTTATCCATTAACAAAAGTTATATCAAAACAACTATTACCAGTTTATGACAAGCCAATGATTTATTATT